>LLEK01000126.1_pt1 | contig 13786 bp, 25 predicted proteins | sample 595821 | NCBI WGS metagenome assembly LLEK01 (sample SAMN02919311, study PRJNA255460) | bioreactor metagenome | biome: chemostat; feature: culture 2011_25.1; material: sediment; isolation source: day79 25degC chemostat 2011 inoculated with Wadden Sea sediment taken from... | place: Germany: Bremen ...
TTTACTTAAGTAGAGTTCAATGAACTGTCCGATTTGATATGTTCGCTCAATCTTATATATGTCTCCTGCAATGTCAGCATATTTACTACCATCAAACAAGAAACTTTGAATTTTTAAGGCAATATCAATCCTAATATCTGATCGTTTACTTTCATAGTATTCGTTTGATGTGATACTGAAGTTTATACCGATGACCTCTTTTGAGTGTTGAAGTTGATAGGTTGAAGAACCAATTGAATTTTGAACCAAATCCATGGTGAGCAATTTTAGTGATATATTCGGTGAATTAGGATACATTCTCTGAAACTCCTTGTGTCAGTGCAATCTGTCCTACTAACATATCAAATGTCTTAGGTAGTTCTTTTGCACTCCCATCATTCTTAAAGCCAAAAAATGTCTTCACATAAATAATAATTATGGTGCTAACCATAGGATTTGATTCATCATTTATATAAGAAGGATTAATCCCACAACTCGTCAAGTATGCTTTGCAACTCCCAATATGAGTGTTCAACTCGTCATCAGCAAATGATTCTGATAAAGGTATGAGTAGTGCTTTTTTTACAATGTCTAGTATGGCCATGAGATCAATCCTTTCTTAACTAGTTAATTTGCTTTAGCTATTAAGCTGCAGCTTTCTTTTTAATACGTAGGAATCCGTTATATCCGACAACGTTACCACCAGTAAATACAGATGCTTTATAGCTGATGATACCGTCTTTGAATTTGTAGTCTGTTGATTTACCGATTTCAACTGATGAGAATACAGGTACTTCATAGTTTTTAAGTGCACCATAGGCGATACCATACTCTCCAGCTGCAGTATTACTATCAGAGATAGCTTTACAGTTTGAATTGATGATATAAGGAATACCATCGATTGTTTTATTGACGTAATCAATCGAATGGACTTTTCTACCTTCTAGCGTTTTAAGTCCAGCAAATGCACGTAAGTCATTCTTATTCAAGATAAGAACTGCTCCACCTTCGATCTCTTCATCTCCACCATAAGCAAAGACAATGTCATCAAGTGTTGAATCAGTGATTGCTTCAATTTCAAGTGGCGTAGTATCTGCTAAAGCTACTGCAGCATCACTAAAGATTCCTGTGAATGTATTAGTCGTTCCTGCACCACGCAAGATTTGCTCACTGATTTTCTTCTTCAATGAGATATTGATATTACGCAATACTTCTGCTTGATAAGGAATAGCAGGTAGTTTTTCAAGTTCCTCTGTAATTTCTGTATACGCAGTAATCTTCACTTTGGAAATGGTCAAATAACCAAATGCAGGTTCAGTTTCACTATAAGGTTGTCCTTCAAGTGTCGTTCCAGCGATACCATTTGATTTTACAAATGATTTCTTGTATGTTTCTCCACCATTTAGATTTATCACATTAACACGATCAACAAGTGTTGATACTTGTGCAAATGGCACTGGTGCTAATCCTGAAGCAGTGTGTTCTGGTAACAAGATCTCTTCACTTGATACTTGAATCACACGACTTTCACGCAAACTAGCTGCACGTTGTTCTAATTTTTCTTTATCAATTTTTGTGCGGTTATCTATAACTATTGGTTTGATTTCTGTTTTACTTGCAATCGCCATTTTCTTATCAATGACACTTCGTTCTTCTTGAAGTTCTGTGGTTTCAGTTTCCAATGCTTCAAGTTTAGTAATATCTGTTTCATTACCTGCAAGACCTCTGATCTCAGTCAGTCTTGACTCGATTTCTTTTCGTCTTAATTCTAAATTCATGCTTTTCTTCTCCTTTAAATTTGTGATTTAATTTTGATACGTTTTTTGATAATTCTTGATTTTTGTTCCTGCTCTGCTAACTCCATAGCCTTTAGTTCTAACTCCATAGATTCTAAAGAACGAGCGTATATACTAGTTGCATCATATGCCGGAGTATCCACAACCGACACATCATACAAGCGTTCTATCTTCGTAATAGTTCTCTTCGGAATTCTACCTTCACGATTCCATACTTGTTTATCTACCGTGAAAGCAAAACTCATCTTATCTAGTAATCCACTTCTTACCATTTTGTAGATGTCTTGGTTTGTGTTTGTGTCTAGTAACTCAGCACGCACTTTCAAACCGATGCTGTCTACAGTAAGTGATAGAGATTGATTCTTGGTTCTAGCGATAATTAAAAAGGAGTCCATATGATTGTATTTCATAGGAACATCCTTCATATTAGTTTCTGATAATGCTCTTGCATCGATTTCTTCTAAGAAACCATATTCTTCATCACCTATCAGCGTTTCATTGTTAAAGACTAATGCATAGCCTTCTAATATCATCTTGTCGTCTTCTTCATGAAGCGTGACATCAGCTAGTCTAGTTTCCTTTATCATCTTTACGAGTCTCTACTTTCTTTGGTTTTGTTATTACTTGTTTTTGATATTCATATTCAAGCTCTGAGTCTTTATAGAAAAGTGACTCGAGTTTTTCCTTTTTACAATAATCATCGATGATGATCGTCTTTTTCTTTTGTGTTTCTAAGATGACCTTAAGTGCATCTTCTGATATCTTTCCATTAACCGTTATTTTCATTTTTAGGTTCCTCCGTTCCTACTTGATATTGATTTGCTTTATCTGCATCGACAAAGTTCAGTGACTGAAGTCGTTTGTTTCCACCTTCGATAGGTTCTAATCCAAGTAATGCTCTTGATTCATTGAGTGACATAATTCCAAGACTCATCAACTTCTCAATTGCAGTTACTTTTGTGTTCCATGAAGCATATTGAAGTCTTTCGCTATAGAAGATGATTTCTTCTCCACGTTCTAGTTGATTATCCGTAAGTAAGCCTAAAGAAAAAGCCTCGCTAAGTTGAATAGCTAAAGGCTCTATCGTTGACTCATAGAATGAGTTATATTCATCTTCTGTGTACTTGTTTGTAAAGATTGGAACTGATACTCCAAAATAATCCAAAATCTTAGCTTGTAAAAATTCAAGTGTGTCTTTATCTATCAACTTAGGATCTACTTCTAATGGAATGTATTCCGATTTCAAATCTATCGGTATAATTGAACTACCTTTGAGACTAACCGATTCTGAAAGTGCAGCATCAAATAATTCACGTTGCTTCTTCTTATCGGTTTCTGATAACATCCCGTTCATCTTCAGGATACCTTTGATTTGCATTGAAGATTTCACAGCATTATCGATTCCTTGAAGTAAACTATCATTGATTGATATGGTTTTAAGGATTGCTTCATGATCGCCTGTTGATCCTGTACCACCAAAGATATCATTCTGTCCAAAATGACGTCTTAAATGAATGACGTTATCATATGGCAATATGTACGCCTCACCATTATCAAATAAAAACTTGATAAAGTAGGTGTCAGAACTATCCACTATGATTTCAACTGTAATTGGTCTTAATGGATAGATACCTTTTAGTTCACCCGTATCCTTATCGAACTTTTGATAAACAAATGCATTATCATTCAACAAGAGTAATGTGATCGTCTTGTAGATAAAATCATATGGTGTCATGATCTCATTTGGTTTATACTTCAAAAGAAAAGACAGCCTACCTTTTTTCTCGGTCACTGTCTTATCGTTTTCGGTTTTAATAAATCTTGGTTTGAGTTTAGCACATTGGCTAGCAACTCGATCTATACAAATTTTTACTACATCACTCTTTGAAATGTTTGTACCAAATGGTGTGTAAAATGTATTTAAATTACTGATTAACTGGAGTGCATCAAATGATCCAGTCTTTTTTCTTCTCTTAAATAAGGCCATGTGCACCTCCTATTAATTTTATAAATCAATTCATGAGTTTTAGCCTTTTCTTTATCAACTCATCAATATTAATATATTGGTCCAATTTATGTTTGAAACCATATAAGTCTAAAACATTAACATATAGTTTGAAAAGATTTTGAATCATTGGTACAAAATCATTTGCTAAAACGTTTGAATCATTTTTTAACTGTGGTTTTGCTTCAATTGGTACAGCAATAATGTGAGCATTTAATTTGGTTCGGAAAGTTCTAATATGCTCAAGTAAATCATTATATTTTTTTTGAATATCTGTATTAATTTGACTTCTAATCACTTTTATTTCATTTTCATATTCTGACTTGTATTTATTTTTTATTATTAAATCAAGTAATTTAGGTACGGTGATTGAAGATTTTCCTGATTTGTCTAGAAGTAGTTTGTAAACAACAATATGCATTTGTTCAAAATAAAGCTGAGAATGGAATTCAGCAAATGTTTCTACACGTGTAGATTGATTAATTAAATGATTTTGCACAAAAAAGCCAAAGGTTGCTTCACCTAGTAAATGAAATTGATTTACAAATACATTGCTGATAAGGTTGGATATATCTGCTGTTGTGAAATTGCTTATATCAGGATTGGTTAACTCATTTTTCTTCATTTATAATCACCATCTTTCATAGATAATTATATCATGTTTTCGTAGTCTGTTTTATATCTATTTAAAACTACATAAGCAATAATTAAAGCAACTGTTCCATCAATTCTCTTATATTTCGAGTTTAGTTTTGATGGTTGTATGTTTCCATTCAGATCAACCTTAGCTTGTGTATTAGCAAGACACCATTTCATGATTGGGTTGTTATTATAGTTTACAAAGTTGTTTTTTAGATCAGCTTCCATAATTTTCATGGGTTCTGATAACGAGTAGATGCCTTGTCTCACCTTTTCCATATTGAAACCTAGGTCCTCCATTTCTTTAATCCAATATTGTGAGTTCCATGGATCATATCCTACCCATAAAGGTCTAATGCCATAGGTTTGAATCATCTTCATAAACCATTTAGTAACAAGACTAAAATCATTTTGATTTCCTTCAGTAAGTGTTACATAGCCTTTTTTAATCCAGATATCATATGGAACATTGTCTTCTTTGATTCTTTTTTCTACAACTTCACTAGGCATAAAGAAATGAGGAATAACATACTTTATACTGCTTTCTCTCTTTTGAATAACAAGTACTGCAGCAGTTAAATCAGTCGTTGATGATAAATCGACACCACCAATTGCATATGAATCCCTTAATTCATCTATAGTATATTTGTCTTCATTGTTTAAGTCATCAAATGATAACCAGGAACCTGAATCAGCTTGTTTGATATTGAAGTCCTTACAAAGCATTGTGACTCTTGTTGAAAGATCATGTTTTGATTTATTCATTACGTCTTCCAAGTAATTATTGAGTTTTACAATACCTAAACTTGGATTTGACTTCTGCCATGTCGTAGGATCCTCATATATTTCTTTTGTTGAATCTTGAGTATACAACCAAGGTAATACTCTATCATCTTCTATTTCACCTTTTAACATCTTTCTAGCATAATCTAGTTTGTTATCTAAAAAAACCACCAACGGTTGTCCCTTCGGTGGTTATGATAAATATAAGCGGTTCTTTCTTTGTTGATTGTGATTGCTTAATTGCATCATAGACTTTTGAATCAGTCATTTCATGGACCTCATCAATGCAACCAACCTCGATATTGTATCCATCTTTGTTTCTTGATTGTGCAGATAACTTCTTAATCTTATTCTTTGTCTTTGGTGAATAGATGTGATAGATGTTTTTCTTGCTTCTAGTTTCTTTTGATAAGGCTGGAGATTGTTCTCTCATATTGTTAAATTTCTTCAAAATAGAATATTTGCTTGTTCAGTTGTATTAGAAGCACATACAATATCCACTCCACCTCTAGAGAGAAAGAATTCAGCAAGATCAATTCCAGCAACAAATGTCGTCTTTCCATTCTTACGTGCAATGAGCAATATAACTTCATTGAATCTACGTAATCCTGAAATCAACCATTTTAAAGCCATAAGCAGTTTAGTAGTAATGCTTTTTCCCATAGTTCAAGAATAAATGGCATACCATTGAATGGAGACTTTGTATGTTTGCAGAAAGTTTCAATAAAATCAATTCTAGGTTTCCTGGTTGTTCATCAAAACTATAGAGAGGATTGTCTAAATCATTTATAAGTTGATCTAGTTGTGTTTTTAGTTCTTCTCCAACAATGATGTTTCCTTTATTGATTTCATTGTAGTATTCAATTAGATAATTCATTCACTTGCTCTCTTAAGAAATTCATCAAAAGCATCATCTCCATCATCTACTTGTGCACCAAGAATACTGTTAAGTGTTTTGATAACAGTCCCATATGAATTCACTAGTTTTGTATAATACTTAGCTGCTTCAGTTTGTCGTTGCATACCTTTGTTTGATATTTGGATAGCACCATACTTTCTAATCTGCTCTTGTAACTTATCAAGTTCCACTTTCATAAATGCAGCTTGATAAATTAAGTTATCTACTAGTTCAGTCTTTGATTCATCAACCAAAGAAAAAAGCGACTTTAATCGCTTGTATTCATTATCAATAAATTTTTTCATTTGCGTAGTTTTTTCATCATCTCCTCAAGTTCTGACATGTATGAAAATGTATAGAATCTTGTATGATGATATTTGTAATAAGCTAAATTATGAACTGTTTCAAAGAATTTATCCAGTGGTTTCTGCAGTTCAGATAGCTCGATAATCTTATCAAATGAATTTTTATCAATGTGTGCAATATTTCTTGATCTATAATCAGTTATAAGTTTCCTATAACTATTTAATTCTTTCTTATCTTTTAATAGAATTTTCTTTACATCTGCATAACTTTCACTTGACATAAAACCTTCATGTACTTTTGTAACATCTATTTCTTTTATGTAATTGTTTAGATAATTGAAAAAATGAAATCTACTTCTGCTATCATTTTCAAAAATTAAAGAAAGGTTTAAAACTAATTCATTATAACCATCAACAAAATAATAATTAAAGAATAGTTCAAAATCAGTTTCATATGAAGGATCATTCATTTTATCTTGAACATATTTTAATTGATCAAAGCTTGTTTTTAATTGCAGACTAAGTCCGACAAAAAATGCTAAATTATCATCTAATTCATATTCAATCATATTTCAAAATCCTTTCTTGATATTTTCAAAAATAATGGCTTGTGTTTTTTAATTGCCCACCTACGCGGTACCCTTTGAAAGATATTAACCATTGACAGGGGGGATCACATAAGAGTTCAGTTTAAACTCTTGCTTATCAGCAACCATTTTTGATACAGGAACATTTACTTTCTTAGCTAAAGTTTCTATTAACAATTGATTCTGTTCATGTATTTTTGCTCCAAGATATATATGCGTCAAATACGGAAGAAATAAAGGAGCGTATAGCATTTTATCATACTCTAACTCTTTGTCTTTATAAATCATTCTTACTTCATTTTCATGTTCCCACAGCTTTGACTTTACAAAGAACAACGGCTTAATGTCCTCAGCAAGAATGTTAACTTTATTTGTGATTTCCTTCTCTGGATCATATTTTTTTTCAAAATTAATCTGAATGGTTGCTCGCTTATCAAAATATCTTACATCTCTTAATATGAATTCAGATAATTTATCTTCAGGTATGTCAAATTCAAAACACAAACCACGATGTGAATCCCCATAATGTGACCACATCAATATATCGTCATTATTTTTTGTAAATGAAGCAACAAACAATCTTTTTAGTGTTTCAGTCATGACTTTTTGATTATTTAGATCATTTAAAAAACTCTCATAATCTTCTGATTTCTTTGCAAAGTATTCTTCATGGTAATCATCAAGAACTAATTTATAATTAGGTATTACTTCAAATGGATCATTAAAACTACTAACTCTTGAATAAACAAAGTTAGAGTGTAAAATGTTATCATAAATATATTCATCACATTTTCTATACTTGTATAGTTTCATAATTGATCCAACTACAGCATATTAAAATATCTAAATGCATCTTCAATTTTTTGTTTGTGTTCGCTTGGACATGGATGAACCCTTTGTGTTTCTGAAATCCTATTAGGTGCTTTTCTAGTAGTAATCCCAAATTGCTCCTTCATATCTGCAATCCAGCAAGTTTTTACTGAGCAATTATATTTCTCTTTGATGTAATTTTGAATGGCTTTGTATGTTGCCATAATATCAACTCCCCTTTTTATAATTATAGCAAAAATGAATTATAAAAACGAGGTTTATCGTGAAATCAGATTCCCATCTTCATCAAATTGTTGTTGCTTCGAGAACCGATTATGTTCAATGTTATGACATTTCTTACATAACAATTCCAAATTCTCTTGATTCAAACTGATTTCAGGATTAGTTATATTAAGAACAGTAAGTCTTATCTTATGATGAACTTCTTCTCCTAAAGCACCACATCTTTCACACTTTCCATTGGCTTCTCGTATCTTGATTTCTCTAGCTACTTGCCATGGAACAGACTTATAGAATCGGTGTATTTCTTTAGGCTTTCTCATAAAGCTTTCTCAATTCAATAATCTTATCATCTACATGTTCCCATCGAACATCTAAATCTTCTCTACCGAAGTGTCCATACTTTGCTAACTCCTGGAACTTAACTTTATCAAGATTGAGTTCTTTCCTTATGCTTTCTGGTCTAAAATCAAATACATAGTTCACGAGTGCTTGTATCTCTTCATCTGATGTTACACCAGTATCAAAGGTATTAACTAAAACACTCACTGGTTTAGCAACGCCAATTGCATAGCTCAAGTGTACCTCGCAGTGTGTGGCAAAACCTGCCCCTACAACGGCTTTTGCTACGTATCTGGCATAATAAGTCGCACTACGATCAACTTTGCTTACGTCTTTGTCCTGAAAAGGCTCCTCCGCCATGTTTAGCATAGCCACCATATGTATCTACAATAATCTTTCTACCAGTTAATCCAGAATCTGCATATGGACCACCAATCACGAACTCTCCAGTAGGATTGATTAATACTTCTGCCTCGACAATCGTATCAAAATCAAAAACTTTAGTTAAGACTTCGTTAATGATTAAATCTTCATATAACTCTTTCTTAATCCATGGTTTGGTTTGTGCTGATACAACAATCGTTTGAACTTTCTTTGGTCTACCATTCTTATAAGCTACTGATACTTGACACTTTCCATCTGGTCCAAAGATGTGTGAGTATTTTTCTTTACGTATTTTATCCATCTCTTTTGAGATTTGATTTGCTAACATGATCGGTAATGGCATGAATTCTTGTGTTTCATTCAAGCATAACCAAACATAATCCCTTGATCGCCTGCACCTTGTTCATGTGATTCAGTTGAATTTACTCCAAAAGCAATATCAGCTGATTGTTTAGATATCTTTTCCATGACTACGAACTCATCTTCATAGCCTATCTCTTTAAGTTTTTGTTTTGCTATATTTGCGTAGTTTACTATCGCAGTTGTTGTTACTTCTCCAAAGACAAAGACTAAATCATCCTTGATGGCTGTTTCTACTGCTACTCGAGCATTTTTATCTTGTTCTAAAATGGCATCTAGTATGGCATCACTGATTTGATCACAGACTTTATCCGGATGACCACTAAATACGGATTCACTTGTTACTACTTGCATAAAACTTCATCTCCTTTATAAATGAGTAAAAAAGGAGCTATTCGCTCCTAAGTATCGATTTTGGTAAATATGCTGTGTACCTTGCGTAATGATATCCTTCACTTTCAACAAGGATTCCAAAATTATGTTCATTGCTTGTTACAAATATGCAATGGAACACATCTTCATTATCACAATACATCACATCAATATTTTCTTTAATAAACTCATAATCATCAAGTGGATCATGTATGAATGTTTCAAACAAATCCTCATCAATGATAACTTCTTTTTCAATGATGAATTCATCTTGAGGAAGAAGTTCATCGGGTGTTGCTTTCCTTATAAAGTTTACTTTCATTTTGCTATCTCCCATGCTGTATAAACTGAACGGTATGTACAATCCCAAGTATCAAGGATTACACCATCTATACAAGCCGTAATATGTCCAGCCATTTTCAAGATGTATGTTCCTTTCGGATGTAACGCTGTAAAGTCACTACCTTTGATTCTTGGTTCTCCTTTTACCGGTTTAAATATGAGTCTTGGATAATCTTTCAAATAATCATATAAAAACTTAGTGTCTTTATAACTTGAATATCCAAGTTCTCGTTTTGAGCGGTTTAGTTCTCTTCTGCATTCTAGATAGTCTATGTTTTTTTGCGGTTGCGATTGCTCGAACTCACAATCACCTGTTTTAATGCCTTTAGGATGTGCATTGAATTCTTTATACATTATAAAGTCCATCCTTCATTGAACCATTTCACAAGTTCTCTTGATGAGTCTGATTCAAATAGTGGTTTATCAAAATTAGTTTTTTCTGCCATATACTGTATAACGTTTTTCGTTGTGAATACTTGCAATTTGAATGGTGAATTGTACGTCTCCAGTTTCGATATCAGCAAATCTGAAATCATCATAGAGTGGACCATTTAATGGGCAGTTATTCTTGAACCACACATACATAGTTTCAAGGTTAATTTTGCCACCTGGTTTAATTTGCTTTACAATGTTTCCCATACGTTTAGTTTTTCCAGCTAAACTAGTATCTTTACAAAACCAATCATACCAGCCAGCTTCACACTGTGTTGCATAATCTTTTGACTCAAAATCTCCATTATTGAATCTTTCAATCCAGGTTTTAACATTCATTTCTTTTTCCATAATCTTAGTCTCCTTTGTTTTGGTTACTATATATATCACTCTAAAGGGACTAAATAGCAAGTTCTATTTTCACTATAGTCACTAATTTTCAAAGATATCAAAATGGCTAATTGGAGACCTTTTCCCATTTCTTATTAAATAGCAATCTTTACCTGATACTTTATGTTTAATATAACGTTTAACAATGACATCAACAAACCTTTCATCAAGTTCCATTAAGAATGATTGACGATCCAATTGATCAGCAGCAATCATTGTTGAACCTGAACCTCCAAATAGATCTAATATCGACTCATGTCGTCTTGAGGAGTTGCTTATTGCTTTTCCTACAAGTTCTAATGGTTTCATGGTTGGATGTTCTTCATTCTTCTTTGGCTTGTTATATTCCCAGATGGTATCTTGTGTGCGATCATCAACAAAGTAATGAGCAGCACCTTCTTTCCATCCATAAAGAATAGGTTCATGTCGCCAGTGATAATCTTGTCTACCAAGGACTAATGCATTTTTAACCCAAATCAAACATTCAGCTAATTTGTATCCAGCATTCTTGAATGCATTTCTAAAGTTAAGTCCTTCTGTATCAGCATGGCAAACATAAATCGCTCCACCAGGTTTTGTATGTTCAAACATATTATTAAAAGCTTCATATAAAAAAAGATAGAAGCTATCATCTTCCATCTTATCGTTTTTAATCTTACCTGCTGTTCCTTCGTAATTTACACTATATGGCGGATCAGTAAATATCATATCAACTTCATGACCATCAAGTAGAGTTGCTACTTGTTTTGAATCAGTTGAATCACCACACATTAATCGGTGAGAACCTAGTTCATAGATGTCTCCTAGTTGTGAGAAAGGTACTTCAGGAATTTCATCAGTTATGTCAAAATCATCATCAGAAGCATTATCAGGTAGCAGTTCTTCCATTTCCTCAAAACCAAACTGAAGCATATCCATATCTATATGAGATAGTTCTTCTTCAAGTTTAGATAAATCCCAAGTAGCTAGTTCAGCTGTCTTGTTATCAGCTAATCGAAACGCTTTGATTTGTTCGTCGTTTAAGTCATCTGCGATAATACATGGCACTTCTTCAAAACCAAGCGACACAGAGGCTTTTAAGCGTGTATGTCCGGCAATGATGACGTTATCACTTGAGATGACTATTGGAACTTTGAATCCAAATTCACGGATGGAATTAGCAACTGCTTCAATCGCTTCTTCATTATGTCTTGGATTATTATCATATTCTAGAAGACTAGATATCTTCTTCATCACTACTTGCATTCGTCCACTTTTCCTCTCTATTTCTCAATCGCTCATACATTGCATCGATTTCTTCTTTTTTATCATTATAGTCACGTCCAAATTTAATAATTAGTAGGTATCTGGCTGCATTCATATCTGGTTGCGCTTTTTTCTTATACTTTACAATTTTCTTTTTAGTACCAGTTTTTGTTTCCTCAATCGTTGTTTGAGTTTCTTCATATTCATAACCCATAGCTTTTTTGAACATTGTATCCATAAGTTGATACTTCAACTCATCATTACCAAAGATAAAAGCATGATCCAATTTCGGATATTTCTTCTTTAAACTAATCAAAGTCTTTTCAGACATTCCTAAAATTTTAGCGATATTCTTCTGTGTGTAATTTTTTAGAAACCATATCTTGTATTTCAGCTATCTTCTGATCAAGAATGTTTTGTTCTTGCCATTTTTCGTAGTAATCTGGCATTTTACCTTTCATTTTCACCACTCCAACCTTACAGTCTAAAATGTCAAAAACTGTAATTGTTTACGAGTTGAATACTACAATTTTCTCTGCAAAAGAAAAAGGAATCCGATCAACTCGAACTCCTATTACTTCTAGGCTTACTTTTAGCCAGTACTCCACGATAAATACACTCTATCATAATTGTCAAATTTTGTCCATGAGCGTAAAGCACGATACAACCCTATTAGGCTCTAAAAAGTGTATTGTGATTTAATCTAATATAATCTTATATATTTTCTTTTCGTTGGTTATACAAGAAATCACAAGGATTATAGAAGGTGTACAAAATCAAGAATTTCTTTTAGTTCCAACATACCCTAATAGGTTATTCGCGTATTCTAGTTTTTCTTCATAACTATCACCAAAAATTAATTTTGCCCAAATAATATCAACATCTCTCACTTGTGGTGTTTGCAAGTTAATAAATTCTGTGTTAGTTAAGGCTGATTCCAACTCTAAAAATACTTCATGATTTATTAGGTCCGGGTTAATTATATACGTACTTTTCAAATCTGCAACTTCCATTTTTCTTGTTCCTTCATTATCTTTTGCAGATATTTCACATATTAATTGATAAAAAACTGAAGTCATCCAACTGCCAACAATTACTGCTTTCCTATAATCATTGACTTCAATAACAACAAAATTCGTAGATAAATACATGTCTTCTAAATTAATAAACACTCTTCCCTTTACTCTTAAATCTCTAGGAATTATTAAAGAGTTCTTTTTAGTGATTTGATTCTTGCTTTTTCTTAACTATTTTAACTATATCGGAAACATTCTTCTGTTTCTTTGCTTGCCTTCCAGATATCATAGGCACCTTTAAATAGTTTGTAATTACAGCGTTTGAAACATCAATGCTGTCATCACTTCCCCAATCTAAGAAACGAGAATCACCCGATGATATTAATACGTTATCCAGTGAATCTGAATTTCTTAATGCGGGTATTCCAGCTTCAGCTAAAGTAGAATACAAACTGTAAAAATCTGTATATTTTGAAGATGAATTAAAAAACAATAAATCGCTTGCGCCTTGATTCCCTATTTTACCACGATAACTTACTAAGTCATCTAAAAAATCAGATAACTGAAAAGCACCTTTAAAATTAAATAAATTTTGTTCACAAAAATCGATAGCATCAACAAGTTCCGAATTTGCAAATCTCCAACCCTCTTCAACAAGATTAGATAATGCACCGCTCTCCATTTGCAATGCTTCTAATCCTATTCCTATTGATTTATACTTATTAGTTAATGATAAATCCTCATTCATAGAGTTAAATAATTCATCAGCATCAAGGTCACTAACTTCAACCAAACTACTAACGAATTTCACCGTTTCACTATGAACACCAATATTTCCTACTAAAACAAAAGTATCTTTTG
>LLEK01000127.1_pt1 | contig 13737 bp, 17 predicted proteins | sample 595821 | NCBI WGS metagenome assembly LLEK01 (sample SAMN02919311, study PRJNA255460) | bioreactor metagenome | biome: chemostat; feature: culture 2011_25.1; material: sediment; isolation source: day79 25degC chemostat 2011 inoculated with Wadden Sea sediment taken from... | place: Germany: Bremen ...
CGCAAGCGATTTACCGATTCGTTGACCAGCATGCTTTGCCACAGTTTTCTGCATGACCACGCCAAAAGGTTCGCTTGCTTCGATCCCTTCGAACATGGGTTGCATCATCTGGCTGAGGAACTGTGCCTCGAAATCACAGCCGTCTCATGGATTTTTACGTCTTTGTAAAACATCGACTTGTGTCGGGCTTTGAGTTGCTGTGCGTTCAGTGTTTCAGCAAAGCTTTTGCCTTGGTTGTTGGTGCTGTCGACAAGACCGGCCAGTCCCCGTTTTGCCTGTGCATCCTGAAAGGCAACTTGTGCCTGGCTGAGAAGGGAAAGATCGCTCATTACATCACCTCGATTTCAGCTTGCAAGGCACCGGCAGACTTGATGGCCTGTAAAATGGTGATCAGGTCACGCGGGCCAATACCTAAGGCATTCAGGCCATTGACCAGTTCTTGTAAGGAAACACCATCGTCCAGAACCGTCAGTTTTTTTATCTTTATCTTCGTTGGCGTCGATGGCGGTCCGGTCAACTGTTGTGGTGGTGCCCGTTTGTGCAAACGGTCCCGGTTGCGAAACCTGTGGTGTTTCGGTGATCCGAATGGTCAGGCTGCCTTGTGCGATGGCAACGGTGCTGATACGGACGCTTTCCCCCATCACAATTGTGCCGGTGGTTTCGTCAATGACGACACGGGCCATTTGATCGGGGTCGACGCGTAATTGTTCAATATCGGTCAAGAGATTGACAACATTGCCATCGTAACTGTCCGGGATATCCAGTTGTACGGTACCGGGATCGGTCGGGCGTGAGGAACTGCTGCCCAAAAAGGCGTTGATCGCCTGTGAAATACGACGGGCTGTGGTGAAATCAGGATTGCGCAAGGACAATTTGACATCTTCCATTTGCGCCATTTCGAAATTGAGTTCGCGTTCGATAATAGCACCACTTGCAATGCGCCCTGATGTCGGGACACCTTTTGTAATTGTTTCAGCTGCACCTGCGGCTGTAAATCCGCCTACAGCCAATTGCCCTTGGGCGACAGCGTAGACTTCGCCGTCCGCACCGATCAACGGCGTTACCAGAAGGGTTCCCCCCAGCAGGCTGTCAGCATCCCCAAGGGCGCTGACCGTTACATCAAGGCGGGAACCTTGGCGGGCAAAGGGTTTTAAAGACGCGGTTACCATTACGGCTGCCACGTTTTTACTGTCCAGACCGTCTTCGGTCGATTTCACGCCGAGGCGTTCCAGCATGGACAGGAGGCTTTGTTTGGTAAAGTGCCCGTCCGCAAGTCCATCGCCTGTGCCGTTGAGACCGACAACAAGGCCGTACCCGACAAGCATGTTGTCGCGTACACCTTCAAAGGTGACGATGTCTTTAATTCGCGAAGAGGCGTGCGTGTCAACAGGACTTAACAAAAGACCAAAGCCGATCAACAGGGCAAGACCCAAGTGGAAGGTGCTGTCTTTTGCGCTCTTAAGCACTGTTATGGTTCTCTTTATGACGGCAGTCATGGTTTTCTCATCTCTTAGCCATTGTCATATTGTGACTTAACTTTATGTAAGTCGTCTTTGTTACGATTTAACTAAGCAATTTCGATGCCAGAAAAGTAATTTTATAAAATTAAGTAAAAACAAAAAGTTAGGTTCGTTTTAGGAAAGTCTTTTTTTAAGTTTAACTGCAGAAAAGGTCTGATACGGAAAGATTTGCCGGGTGAGAAAAAGGCCAGCTTGTGAAAAGAACAAGCTGGCCAGCTGTGTAAATCAGTCGAAAACAGAAAGACTAACGTTTCAGATCACGTGCGACCTGACTCATTTCATCAATGGTTTTAAAAGATGTTGATCCGATATTGTACGCTTTCTGCGTCAGGATCATCGAGGTAAATTCATCCGCCATATCCACGTTTGAAATTTCACGTGCGTTGGGAACGAATTGTCCTGCACCTTGTCCGCCGGCCGTTCGAATGACCGCTTCGCTGGTTGTACCCGACAGGCGATAGACGTTACCGTTTACAGGGTCCAGTGAATTGGGGTTGGTAAAAGTGGCCAGTGGCAACTTGTAAATTGGTCGGGTGGTGGCATCGGCAAAATGTCCGATGATTTCCCCGGCATCATTAAAGGTGACATGATGCAGTCGGGCGTTAGAACGGCCATTGTAATCGTAATGCCCCTCGACCAACTGACCTGAGGCGTAGTTGGTGACATCGGAAATATCCAATGTAAAGGTTGGTCCTGTCGTTGCACTGGCAATTTCAAGGTTGAGCGGAGATTGTAAATGACCACTACCATCAAAGCTTACGGTCAAGACGGTTGGGGTTCCGTCGGCCGATGCTGCATCAATGGAGAGAGGAACGCCGTTTTCCAAAACCTCTAATGAATATTTATTGTCTTGTGCGGCTGCTGCTGTCCCGTCGTTGGCGATGGAGGTCTGAGTAATGGCGCCGACTGCGGCGGCAACTTCTGTCATTGAACCTAAGTCAAAGGTAAAGGCTTCATCGTAACTGCCGCCACCTTGTACGGTGACAGATGTCGGTGTGCTGGAAATCGCACCTGTGAGTGGATCGAATGTGACGGTTAGGCTGTTAGGGGTACCATCGCCGGACCCATCAATGCTTTGTGCGTCTGATCCTTCCAGGACCTGCAATTCCCATTCATTCGGATTGGCCCCCTTTGTCCAGGTCACATTGAATTCTTTTTCATAACCACGGTTGTTATAGGCCGTTACCGCGTTGGTTTCCGTGAAACTGGCGGCTTCCCCACCGGGTAAGGCCCAATTCGGTGTCATGGTTTGGGTATGTCCGCCCAACACAATATTGGACCAGCGCAATTGGTACGTTCGGGCGACTCCATCAGCGTCAAAAGCCTTGATAAAGGTCGACTCGTTATATCCAACGGCAGCATTGGATGGAACGTTCAGTCCGATTTCGGCCGTGGTTGTGGCCTCCCCATTGGATGTAAAGGTTTCCGGGTCAATTCGGATTGGGCCAAGCGAGGCTTCATCGGTGGGAAAGGTGGATTGATCGGCATTGACCGGCCAACCTTGGACGTAATATCCGTTCTTATCGACCAGATATCCCTCGCGACTGGTGACCGTATTGCCATTGATTGTTGTCGTGATTTCATCACCCAGGGCCATGCCCAACATGCCATCGCGACCATAATAGGTCGGTCCATTGCCATCCAGTTGGGTATTGAGCACAAAAAATCCGTTGCCATTAATCGCAACGTCTAAATTGTTATCGCTACCCAGCAATTGGCCTTGTTGACTGATAAGGGTTCGGGTTATGCTTTTTACCCCACCAATATCGCGGTTGCTGCCATAGGTTTGTGCGACCATTGTATAGAAATTGGTTTCGCTTCGCTTATAGCCCCCCGTATTCAGGTTGGCTAAGTTTGTGCCTATGGTTTGCATAGCCTTGCTCTGGGCCATCATCGCACCAACAGGCGCGGCGAATAATCCAAGCAAACTCATTTTAAGTCTCTTTTCATTTTCAATTTACACAGTGGGTACAATACCCCATGAATTGATAAGCAAAGGCTGTGCCATTATGTAAATGATTGATAAAAAACAGGAAATATGATTTTGAGGATGGGGAAGACGGGCAAGAGGGCAAGAGTTGCCGGGCAGACTTTCCCCACTTGCCTGAAGGTGTGTAAATAAGTTAACGAGGTAAGAGAAAATAGGCTATACTCCACAGGCTAAAGCAATGAATAGGATGCCAAGATGAAGATTTCCAATGTCGGGTCCAGTAAACCGACCCAGAAGGGACAGAAAAAAGGCAGTGTCGGCAAGTCGAGTGAATTTTCCTCACATCTCGGCGGTACGAGCAGTGCGAGTAGCTCTCATGTTGAACTGTCTGAAGTCAATCCGGTCGCATCTATGGATTCTATTCTGTCCATTCAGGAAGTGGGGGATGCGACGGAAGAAGAAAATCGCCGGGCCCTCTATCAACGTGGCGAGGATATCCTTGATCGTCTTGCTGAAATTCAGCGCGAAATTCTGTCCGGGGCAATCTCGGTTGAGCGATTGCAGAACCTCGCACAGATGTTGCGCAACAGACGCCAAAGCGTTGATGACTCGCAATTGCAGCAAATAATTGATGAAATTGAACTGCGTGCAGAGGTCGAAATCGCCAAATGGGGCCGGGCTAAAAAATAGACGGCATGAAATAGTATTTCCTAACTCATTATAATTGCAGGTAAAAATAAACTTGCAACTCATCGAAGAAAATTGCTTGCGATATTGTGAGAGTCTTTCTATATTGCGCGCAATTTAGCAGGATGCCTACGTAAGTTAGGGGGTAACGGGATGACCGTCACTTTGGCAAAAGATTACAAGCCGTCTAATGACGAAGAGTTTATGAATGAAAACATGAAAGAGTATTTTCGTCAGAAACTCTTGTCATGGAAAGAAGAACTCATTCGTGAATCGAATGAGACGTTGGAACACCTTCAACACGAAAACAATCAAGCGCCGGATTTAGCCGATCGTGCCTCAATGGAAACGGACCGTGCCTTGGAACTGCGTACACGGGACCGGGCGCGTAAATTGATCAACAAGATTGATGCGGCGCTGGATCGTATTGCCGATGGCAGTTATGGGTATTGCGAAGAAACGGATGAACCGATCGGTATTCGCCGTTTGGAAGCGCGTCCGATTGCGACATTGAGCATCGAAGCGCAAGAACGTCACGAACGTATGGAAAAAACACATCGCGACGATTAAGTCGGGGGATGTCGATTTTTAAGAAAAGGGGATGCCGGGTTGGTGTCCCTTTTTTCGTTTGGGAAACTGGGTGTTTTCTAAATAGGCATTGATCTTTACGTTTAATTCGGTCTTATTTTTAATCGTTTTATCTTATCTGTTTGGGATGGAGGGTCGTAAGTCATGGCACTGAAACCATATGCACGCCCAGACGTGCGCAAAGAAGACATTGCGGCTGTTTGTGAGGTTTTGACGAGTCAATTTCTGACAACTGGTCCGAAGGTGCCTGAACTAGAAGACCTGTTTGCCCAAAAAGTTGCCGCAAAACAAGCGGTGGCCTGTTCCAATGGGACAACGGCGTTGCATTTGGCCTCCATGGCGATTGGGTTGAAGCCGGGGGACAAGGTCATCGTTCCGGCCCTGACTTTTTTAGCAACGGCAAACGCAGTGCGTATGTGTGGTGCTGATGTCGTTTTCTGCGATGTGGATAGTGAAACCGGACTTATGACGCTGGACCATATCCGCGAGGCAGAAGCGCGTGGCGGATCCGGGATTGTTGCGATTTATCCCGTACATATCGGGGGCCATTGCGCGGATATGCAAAAGATTAGCACCTATGCGCGTGCACAGGGGTGGAAAATTGTTGAAGATGCCTGCCATGCTTTAGGGAGCCTTCATCACGGGCATCCGGTCGGGGCTTGTGCCTATAGCGACCTTGCCTGTTTTTCACTTCATGCGACCAAAAGCTTTACCGCTGCGGAAGGCGGGATGGTGACAACGAATGACCGTGAGCTCGCCCAACGTATGCGCCGATTACGTAGTCACGGTATGGAAGCCGACCCCGCCACAGGGCCGTGGGCCTATGAAATGAAAGAGTTGGGTTATAATTACCGTCTAACGGACCTTCAGGCGGTATTGGCAATCAGTCAATTGGCCCGTATGGACGAAGTCGCCCGCATTCGATCCGATATCGTTGCGCGTTATCGGGTGGCGTTGGATGGTGTGTCCTCCTATGTCAAAAGTGTTTTGCCCAGCGGAAACGATGTTCCACTGTTACACTTGTTTCAAATCCTGATTGATTACAAGGGGCTTGGGAAAGATCGTGCGCAGGTTATGAATGAATTGTCTGCGCGCGGTGTGGGGACGCAGGTGCATTATATCCCGGTTTCGGACCAGCCTTATTATCAAAATCTTTATGGGGTGCAAAATTTACCGGGTGCCCGTCAGTTCTATGAACGTGTTCTGGCTTTACCGCTTTATTGTGGACTGAGCGATTCGGATGTTGAAGATATCCTTGAGGCTGTTCAGGACGTTTTATTTCGATAAAAAAAAGGCCGAAGTCGGGTGACTTCGGCCTTGAGTTTTCCTTGCGTCTTAGAGCGATAAGAGCTAGGGCATTCAAAGAGTTAGAACGGTGAGACGATATCCAGAATTTGCATACCCCAACGCGGTTGTTGCAATTCGGAAACGTTGCCGCGACCACCGTATGTGACGCGCATCTCAGCGATCTTTGTATGATCAATTGTATTGGATGAAGAAATATCTTCGCGGCGGATGATGCCGGTGATGTTCAATTCTCGCAGTTCATAGTTGACCAATGTTTCCTGACGGCCATTAATCACCAAATTCCCGTTCGGCAAAATTTGTGTAATAACGGCGGCAACGGTCAGGGTGATGGTTTCATCGCGGGCGATTTTGCCTTCGCCTTTGGTGGTGTGGTCGGTATCAAGGCTGACAGTTGATGTATTGAGAACATTTGAGGAAACAACCTTACTGAGACCCGCTTCAAAACCGAACAGGTTGGTGATGTTGCTATCTTCGCCGTCATCGCGGGTGCGCTCTGTCTTGTTGTTGATGGTTGCTTTATCTGAAATAGCGATGCTGACGGTCAAAATATCACCAACCGAATTGGCACGATTATCTTTAAAGAAGGCCCGCGCACCGCTACGCCACAATGAATTCGGGTTGACTGTCGCGACTTCGGGGGCTGGCATCGGCATGCTGACCGGGCGATAGTCTTGGCGCTTGGTCGGGTTGACGATTTCGGTTGTTTTCGGGCCGTCACCGACTTGGGAAAGACGTGTGAAAAGGTTGCAGGCCGAAAGGGATGACATCAAAAGAACGATGGCTGAAATACGGAGAATATTTCTAAATTTAAACATGTCTAGTCTCCTGTAACTATGCTCTAAGACTGAACTCAACGCGCGGTATGTTTTATTGATTTAGGGCGAGTTGAGCGTGTTTGGCCGTCAGAGGTACGACCGTAACGGTTGAACTGCTCAGCACAATGGCATCGATAGTTCGTTTTGTTTTGCTGTTGATAACGCGAATGGTTTCGCCATCTGATCCGTTTTCCATAGCTTTGCCTTTGGAGGTCAGGGTCATGCCGGGCATTTGCAGAATGATTGTTACAACACTGCCTTTGGGAATGACGACGGGGCGTTGTACGTCGCGTGTGCGGATCGGGCGTTCGGCATGCAAAAGACGTTTCGGGGTCATCCCGAGAATGTCCTGTGCGTCAATCACGATATCGCGTTGGGTTTGATCGGCACGAACCTTGATCCAGGTAATGTCGTTTTGTGAAATCACGTCGCCTTTACTTAAGCGATGAGTCAATGTCGGTATTTCCAACATGGAATGAACGGCACCGGTAACACGCATTTGTTTGACCGGGTTCATGCCTTTTTCACCAATGCTGACCATTGCGGCAAAACGGTTTGTGCGACGACTATAGCTGACATCATTGACTTGAACTTCAGCCATCAGGTCGCTGGGTACGTGCACACGTAGGTTTTTATTGCTCAGTTCCACTTCCGGGTTGCTGGGTAGGTCGTATCTGCCCAGTGCCCTGGTGATCGCATCCCGAATTTCGCTTTTTCAATAATGGCGCTCTCGCGATTGACGACGGTGCGCAGATCGGCGGACAGGGGGCGCCATTGCAAGCCATAGGCCCGTGCAATGCGATAAAGCCAACGCGCATCAAAACTGGCACGACGTCCCGGTTTGGGGGCATAGGCAATTTTTGTATCGGCTTTGTCCAGCGGGACGTTCGTGAAAAAATCACCCAAGCGGATATAATTGCTGGAAACAGAAATGTTTTCACGTAAAGAAACCGGATCAGCCTCGCCAACAGCCAGTTTGTCTGTTTCTGCTTGTGTTTGCCACGCAAAAAACAGAACGCAGAGCAAACTTAGAAAAAAGATAAAGCGTTTCATCGTTTTAGCCCTCCGTTATCGCATGTTGGACAGGGTGCCCATCATTTCATCGGAAGTGGAAATGACTTTGGAATTCATTTCGTAGGCACGCTGTGCTGAAATCAGGTTGGTGACTTCGGAAACCGCATTGACGTTTGATGTTTCCAGAAACCCTTGCAAGATAGATCCGTAGCCAGTGGTCGCCGGTGCAGCAGTAGAGGCCTGACCGGAAGCCGGTGTTTCTAAGTAATAGTTGGAACCTTCGGCGCTGAGACCCGCCGGGTTGGGGAAGTTTGCCAAAGTCAATTGACCAACATTTTGCAGTTGGATCTGACCGTCGATTTTGGCGAGCACTTCACCGCTGGAGTTGATGGTTACATCAACGGCGTTTGCCGGAATTGTGATACCCGGTTGTACCTGATACCCATCGTGGGTGACCAGTTCACCATCACCGTTTAACTGGAAAGTCCCATCGCGTGTGTAAGCGGTTTGACCATCGGGCAGGGTGATTTGGAAAAAGCCGTTGCCTTGAATGGCAAGGTCGAACGTATTGTCCGTGGGGGACATATTACCTTGTTCGTGGATACGGTAAACGGAGGCCAGTTTTACACCAAGACCCAGTTGAACACCGGTTGGGACAACATCTCCATTGTCTGCGGAGGTTGAGCCTGCGCGACGCAGGTTTTGATACAGAAGATCGTGAAATTCTGTCCGACGGCGTTGAAAGGCCGTTGTGTTCATGTTGGCAAGGTTGTTGGAAATCACTTCAACATTTTGTTGTTGTGCCATCATGCCTGTTGCGCCGATGCTTAATGATCTCATTGTCTTACTCCTAAACTTATTCGCTCTAGTTCAGCCGTTTGATCGGCGCTCTTTATCTATCTGAAATCAGGGTGAGGGCTTTTTTGATCCGCTCATCTTCTTTACCGACCAGACTTTTTGCTTTTTCATAACTGCGGTGTACATCAATCATGCGGGTCATTTCGATGATCGGCTGTACATTGGACAGTTCCAGCTTGCCTTGAATGACATGGGGTTGATCAATTTGCGTGCCCGGTGTGTCGGAGCTGTACATCGTGTTGGATACTTTGTCCAAAAACTGTGGGTTTTCGAAATTCACGATACCCAGTTTGCCAATTTCACCACCATTTGTATAAATCTGGCCTGTCCGGCTGATTTCGATACGGCTGTCGTTGGCTTGAATGGAAATCTGATCGCCTTCAGCGGTTAAAACCGGATGACCATCACTTGTAACAACAACGCCTTCGTTATTCAGTTCAAAGTGACCGTTACGGGTGTAGCGATTGCCTTGTGGTGTTTCGACGACGAAATAACCGTCTCCATGAATGGCAACATCCAAAGAGTTTCCGGTTTCTTCCAGATTGCCTTCGGACAAATCACGATATTGGGAGACATCACGTACGAATTTGAGCTTGTCGCCCATAATCGCTTCGCCGCCCTTACTGCGCATCAGGAAATCATCGAACATCATGCTTTCACGTTTGTAAGCGTGTGTATTCATGTTGGCGATGTTGTTTGCCACAGAAGTCATTTCACGGCGCAAGGTCGTCTGTCTGGACAGTGCGATGAGTAATGTATTTTCCATTTGGCCAAGCCTCTAAACTTTTTTCGCTCTAGGTGGTGCGACATTTTGCCGCGTTGTTGCCAAAACTATATGCACACACTGTGCCAGTCTGAAAATACATTAAAAAACAAATGGTTAATTATTTTGTGTCGGAAGGAGCGTTCAAAATTTGCCGGACAAGATTGTGGCGGTGCGGCAATAAATGCCTTGCAGGGACGGAAGAAACAGTCTGCATTTTTATGTTTTTTTGTCTCAGGTAAAAAAACGGATTAAACCAGTTGTTAACTACTTGCTTATTATGGTGTAAATAAGGGTAGCTTTACGAGACTGTTATGCACATCCTAGATAAGGTGTGCCATCAGTTGACAAGGCTGAAGCAGATAGAATTTGAATCGAAGTGAGTGAACAATATGGCTGATGACGATCTCGACGACGACATGGGTGACGACGACGATCTGGACGGTAGCGAAGAAGGGGGCTCGGGCGGTAGTAAGAAAAAAATATTGATCCTTGCCATTCCGCTGGTCTTGATTATCGGCGGGGCGGCGGGTGCTTATTTTACCGGCTTGCTTGATCCGTTGCTTGGTGTTGAAGAGACAGCCGCCGACGGTGAAGGGGGCGAAGCCGCGCCTGTTGGTCCGGTTGCGTTTACCGATTTGCCCGAAATTCTGGTCAACCTGAATACCACGGGGCGGAAATCCAGCTTCTTGAAAATCCGTGTCAGTCTTGAACTGCCCAATGTGGAAGATGTGGTTAAGGTTGAAGCCGTGCAGGATCGTGTCGTTGATGCTTTTCAGGTCTATTTGCGTGAATTGCGCGTAGAAGATTTAAAAGGATCGGCCGGGATGTATCGTTTGCGCGAAGAATTGTTGGCGCGTGTAAACGCCGCTGTCGCACCTGTGAAGGTGAATGATGTGCTTTTTAAGGAAATGCTGGTACAATAGCGTATTGGTAGAAGACGAATGATTGATCGAAGTAAAGGACCGCACGCATGACTGTCGCCGACGACGATGGCGAAGATCTCGCCGCCGAATGGGAAGCCGCACTCGGTGATGACGATGATGAGGCTGATGACGATCTCGCCGCCGAATGGGAGTCCATGGTCGGTGACGATGGTGGTGGCGGCGCCGATTTGCTGGGTGCAGTCGGCGGGCGTGAATCTACGCGGGTTCTAAACCAGGACGAAATCGACAGCCTTCTCGGTTTTGATGAAGATCACGACGACGATACAGGGCAGTCCGGTATTCAGGCTATCCTGAATTCGGCGCTGGTTTCATATGAACGTCTGCCGATGCTGGAGGTCGTTTTTGACCGTTTGGTGCGGATGATGTCCACATCGATGCGGAACTTTACATCCGATAACGTCGAAGTGTCGCTGGATAACATTGTCTCTATCCGTTTCGGTGATTATCTGAACTCTATCCCCTTGCCAGCAATGTTAGGTGTTTTCAAGGCGGAAGAATGGGATAACTTCGGTCTGCTGACGATCGACAGTTCCATGATTTATTCTATCGTGGACGTTTTGTTGGGCGGGCGGCGCGGGACCGCAGCCATGCGAATTGAAGGTCGTCCCTATACCACGATTGAACGCAATCTGGTGGAACGGATGGTACATGTTGTTTTGAACGACTTGTCCGCTGCGTTTGATCCGCTGAGCCCGGTGACCTTCCGTTTTGATCGTTTGGAAACCAACCCGCGTTTTGCGACGATTTCGCGACCCAGCAACGCGGCCATTGTCGCCAAGCTGCGTATTGATATGGAAGATCGTGGTGGGCGCGTGGAAATGCTGCTGCCCTATGCGACTTTGGAACCGGTTCGTGAACTTCTATTGCAGATGTTCATGGGGGAAAAATTCGGTCGCGATAGTATTTGGGAAACGCACTTGGCGCGTGAGCTTTGGCAAACGGATGTGGATCTCGAAGCCGTGCTGGATGAACAATATATGGAATTGACCGATATTATTAATTTAAAAATCGGATCACAGATCATGTTTAATGCCACCCCGGACTCAGATGTTGAAATTCGTTGTGGCGGTGTATCCATGTATGTGGGTAAAATGGGTCGTAAAGGTAACAATATCGCCGTGCGTATCGACGACGAAATTACGAAGACGAAAGGATAAGCCTGTGCCGTTTGCCTTGCTCTTGGACATTTTGATTGCGATCTTGCTGATTGCGACCATTGCTTATGCGGTTATGTTAAACCGTCGCCTTTCACAGTTGCGTCAGGACCAATCCGAATTGGAGGCACTGGCCAATCAGTTTAACGATGCGACGTTGCGTGCCGAAGAAAGTATCCATAAACTGACCGGATCGGCTGATGATATGAAACGCGATGTGCAGGACACATTGCGTAAAGCTGAAGCCTTGCGCGATGATTTGAATTTCTTGATTGAACGTGCGGGCGTGTCGGCGGATAAGCTGGAAGAAAAAGTCCGCAATAATCGGCCCGAGCCCCCGGCCTATTCCGGGAAAAAGGTAAAAGACACGGTTGTCCCGCCGAGCAAGGATAAGCCTCAGGCACCTGTTCAGCAGGCGGAAAAAGAGGACGAAGAAGAATTTAAACCGAAAACAGATGCCGAGCGGGAGCTTTTGAAAGCTCTTGAATCAGTGCGCTGAAGACCGGGAGATAACACATGATGACCTTCCTGAATAGATTGAGAGTCCTGCCGGTTACGATTTTTGTGGCTGTGTTTTTGCTGACGATCAAGGTGAACGCGATCTGGGAAGGGGTTGGTGACTGGATGGGTGCCGTGAGCGTTACTCAGGCAGAGGCTGAACAAAAAGTCGCGCAGGATCGTCCGAAAGAAGCCAAAGATATTTTGAATGATCGCCATCCCGCACCGCCGCGCGTTCTGGAATTGGCCCAAGCCAATACCGAAGAATTGAGCGACGAGGAAAAAAAGGCAATGGCAGAAGAAGATGCGGCCATTGCAGCGGAGGAAGCCGCCAATAATCAGCGCGATACCGGGATCGGTGATGATCCGACGTTCTATACTCAGGCAGAGGTGGATTTGCTGCAAAAGCTGGCGGAGCGACGTGAAGAAATTGAAGCGCACGCCCGTGAACTGGATGTTCGCGAAAACCTGTTGAAGGCAGCGGAAGGGCGCATTGATAAAAAAGTTCAGTCGTTGAAGGCCTTGCAAAAGACGATTGAAGATAAAATGATTAAATATGATGAGCAACAAGCCAGCAAGTTGGTGAATTTGGTCAAAAATATATGAAAATATGAAGCCTAAGGATGCCGGGCGAATCTTTGAAGAGCTTGAAATGGATGTCTTACTGGAAGTGGCTGAAAAAATGAATAAACGGCGGCTCGCTCCCATTCTTGCAAAAATGGACCCGAAAAAAGCACGTGATGTAACCGAAGAACTGTTTAAACTACGTAGTTTACCGCAGCCGGGCGAGTTAACGGGGGGGTGATTTATCCCTTTGTGTAAAAAAAATGAGCTAATGCGTTGGTTTCCCTTTTAAAAAGGTTGCGTCATAGGCTAAGCTCAAGTACTAAATTTAATAGATACCTTTTTTATATGTTTTATTGAAAAAGGTATAAGCCGATTGAAAAGATACTTTTATCTGGGAGTGGAGTGCTAAATGGCTGTCAATCCTAATATGCCGATCCTTATTGTGGATGATTATAAAACAATGTTGCGTATCATCCGCAACTTGCTGCGTCAGTTGGGTTTTACCAACATCGATGAAGCAACTGATGGAAGTCAGGCGTTACAAAAACTTCGCCAAGCCAATTTTGACTTGATTATCTCCGACTGGAACATGGAACCGATGACGGGCCTGCAATTGTTGCGCGAAGTCCGTGCCGATGCGAAGTTGAAGCACATTCCGTTCATCATGGTGACTGCGGAAAGTAAGTCTGAAAACGTAATCGCAGCGAAGGAAGCCGGTGTATCCAACTACATCGTGAAGCCGTTCAATGCGGAAACGCTAAAAGGTAAAATGGTTAGTGTTATCGGTGATTTCTAAGTCATTCGATGTCTAATCATTTCTGGTTTATGGAGTTTTCATGTCAGTTTCCTCTAAAGTAGACCCCGATTTGGGTGCACGTCTTGATGAATTGCGCGACACTTATGGTGATACCGTGCAAGTAGAAGAAGTGGTCGAAGTTGTGGATAGTCTTCTTTCAACGATGAAAGGCGATGTTACGTCTGCTGACATGGAGCTCTATAACGAGCTTGAATCGCTGGCTGAGTATATTCATAGCGCTAAAGCCGAGATTGCTCAGCTCCGTCCCGATGATGTGAAGGAAAAATACCTT
>LLEK01000129.1_pt1 | contig 13501 bp, 10 predicted proteins | sample 595821 | NCBI WGS metagenome assembly LLEK01 (sample SAMN02919311, study PRJNA255460) | bioreactor metagenome | biome: chemostat; feature: culture 2011_25.1; material: sediment; isolation source: day79 25degC chemostat 2011 inoculated with Wadden Sea sediment taken from... | place: Germany: Bremen ...
GTTTATTCATTTATATCCTCTATATACTTTAAATACTCTTTTGATAACTCTACATTATTATTTTGTAGTCTTTGTTTTATAAAAACAATATTTGGTCTACTTTTATTCCAAAAAAATGCACCATAATATTTAGCATTTGCTATTAGTTTTCTATAATTATTTGTAAAAAATAGTTTATTTGATTCTGTACATTTAGTATCTATTGAGTTTTTATTATCAAATATGAAATTTGCTGATTTACAATCTTTTACTAAATTAAAATATTTTGAATATATCTGTTTTTCCTGTCCTGATATTTTGGGAATAAAAAGTTTAATTTTTTCTTTTGTAGAAGACGATGCAATCTTTGAAATAATCTTTGCCTCAAACTCTATCTCTTTATCATATTTTTTTATTAAAAAAACATATTGTTTACTAAAACTAAAAGAGAAAGTTACTAATAGAAGAATAAATATTTTCATTAAAATACCCACTTCATACTAAGAGTTACTTCTCTTTGATAATCTTCTAAAGCAAAACTATTTACAGATAAACCTTCAGAATATAAAGATTTAGTTGAATCATCAAGCAAATTTTCTACTTTTAAACTTACAGAACTATATTTAGAAATATTATAAGTTGCACCCATATTTAAATTGAAACTAGAATCTACATCTATGTTTAAATATTTATAAGCATTACGATATATCAAAGATGAAAAATACTCAAAAGAGTTGTATTTCCCCATATATTTGATATATCCTCCTTTACTTGAGTTATTTAAAGTTTCACTTAATTTTGTAGTAAAATAGTTTAATTGAATTTTACTATCATGAGAGAACTCATAAGTATAATCAAAAATCAACCCTTCTGTTTTTACTGTATGATTAATATTTATAAACCCTACAGGTGAATAATATACAAAATCATCTATTTTTACATTATTATAAACTACACTAAATTTAGAACTATCTTTAGCATAAACCCCTTCTACGGTATAGTATTTATATTTTTGTGTTTTTATATTTGGATTACTTTTATCTGCATAGTCTATATTAAAAAAAGAAGGGGTAATATATGTTTTTGTATGAAAAGTTTTTAATCCAAAGTTATCAAAAGGTGTATAAATAGCCCCTATTCTATATTGCTCATCACTAAAATCATCTAAGATTCCATTTCGTTTAAATTTATCGACTTTTCCATTTGCAACTAGTAAAAGCTCTTCATTTACTTTATAATCATCTTGTAATAAAAAGGAATATACTTGCTCTTTATCAAAAGTGGAAAACTTTCCAACTTCTGTTTTAGTATTTGCAAAGTTTACTGTTGTATTTCTATGTGTTGTATACTTTTTATCTTGAAAATCAATACCAAATAAAATATTATTATTTCCATAGTTTATAGTTTTTGATATAAAGGCATTTATCTTTTCAACACTACTATCTTGATAATATTCCTTAGGTATTGTACCAGCAAGGTTTATTAAATCTAGTACAGGTATTAGTGCTAGACCTGCACTATTTTGTTCTGTATATTTTAAATCATTTCTATCATAAGATATTTGCATTTTTATTGATTTATCATCTAAAAAATATCTTTTTAAATCAATAAAGTAATCTTTTGAATCAATCTTGCCATCATCAGGATTTGAATCTAATGCTAATCCAATATAATTATCTTTTTTAAGATCTGTATATCCAATATTAATATCTGTTTTATCTTTTTTAATATTAAGATAAAAATATCTTTCATCTGCATCATCATTCAGCTGATCGTTATTATGTTTTGTAGAGTTTTTTACTTTAGTTTTATTAAAGTATGCTAAATAAGACCAACCACTTTGAAATGTTTCAGAGTGTGTAATACTTTGTGAATTTGTACCACCAGATGCAATAGTTGTCGCAATTTGTGAACCATTTTCTTGAGATGGATTTTTAGTATATATCCTAATAAAAAATATACCATTTTCACTACCTAATGCAAAAGAGCTATTTCCTCTATATACTTCAATATAATCAACTAAATCTATAGGAAGATTAAGCCATGATGTAGATGGAGCTTGTGTATAACTTGAGGTTACTTCATGGTCATTAATAAAAAATCGAAAAAAACCACTTACATCAGTTTTACTACCAGGAAGAGAAAAGTTTGATATACCGTATCTATTTTTATTTAGATTACTTAGAGGAAATTCTTTTAAAAGATCAGACAAAGTGGTATATTGCATAAGCTTTTAAATCTTTTTGAGAATATATTGTCACATGACCTAATTTTTTCATCAACTGTGCTTAGTGATTTTTTCACTACTTGATTCATATTCTTGTAGTAAGGTATCAATATTTTGTGCATACATAAAATTTATAAATAAAAACATAAATATAAAATATCTGTACATACACACTACTCCACTAAACTTTGCTTATTCTATTGTAATAAGCTTTAAAAATTCTTTATTAATATCATTCTAATAATACTAATTTTCTAATAAAAACTACTATTTTAGAGTTTTATTTTTATAAGAATTATTCTATATATTAATCTTTAAATATCGTTTTATTTTTACCTATTCTTTTTGGCTCATATAGATTCTTCTTCACTTTGTCTTTGAAAAATACTATTTTCATCAATCATAAGATTAATTATTTTAATAGGTAATTTAATAACTTTCTTCTATTATATATTTCTTAATTATAAAAAGATTTTTTTTGTACATAGCAAAGCTCTTATAATACACTATTAAACTCTTATTTTACATTAAATTATTTTCCATTTTTTATTATTTTTATATCTTCAATACAAGCTTTAGCTAAGTATTTAGCTTTTATTATAATTATTAAAAATAATTATAATAAAAAAGTATTTTTTATTTACTTTCCTAAATTACAAAATTGTCTATTTTTGTTATACATATGTTATACCCCCTTGTTACAATTTATTGATTACAAATCAATTACAATAAGGAGAAAAGATGAAACTATTTGGTAAAACAACTAAATTACTTGTTGCTACAGTTTTAGTAGCCGGACTAGGTACAGATTTGATGGCGAAAAAGGTTTACAAGCTAAAACTTGCAACAACTTGGGGACCAACATTATCACCATTTATTGATGCGCCAAGAAATATGGCAAGAATCGCTGAAGAGATGAGTGATGGTAGATTAAAAATTAGAGTTGATGCTTCAAATAAACATAAAGCTGCTCTTGGAATTTTAGATATGGTAAAAGGTGGTCAGTATGATATGGGTCACTCTGCATCATATTATTGGAAAGGTAAAGATATAAATACTCTTCCATTTACTACAATGCCATTTGGAATGACAACACCAGAACAATATGGATGGTTCTACCATGGTGGTGGTATGGAACTGATGAAAAAAGTTTATAAAAAACACAAAGTATTATCATACCCTGGTGGAAGTACTGGAAACCAAATGGGTGGATGGTTTAGAAAAGAGATTAACTCTCTTGATGACTTAAAAGGTCTAAAGATGAGAATTCCTGGATTCGCAGGAGAAGTTATGGCTAAACTAGGTTTAACAGTTACAAATATCCCTTCAGGTGAATTATATACTGCACTTGAAAGAGGTACAATTGATGCACTAGAGTGGGTTGGACCTGGTATGGATATCAACATGGGATTCAATAAAATTGCACCATATTATTATACAGGTTGGCATGAGCCAGGATTTGATGCTCAATATTTAGTTAATGAGAAAAAATTCAACAAATTACCAAAAGACTTACAAGAAATACTAGTAACAGCTATGAGAGTAAGTGCTTATGATATGTATATTCAAAACTACCATATGAGTGCTGAGGCTTGGTCAAAAATTGAGAAAGAATACCCTCATATTAAAATTAAAACTTTCCCAAAATCAGTTATGGATGCTATGAAAAAAGCAAACCAAGAATTAAGAGTTGAAAAAACTAAAGGTAATCCATTATTAAAAGAGATTTTAAATTCACAAGAAGCTTACCAAAAGAAAGCTAGAGAGTGGACTAAAATGTCTGATTATTTATATTTAAAAAACAACTTATAATTTTTATAAATTTATTCTACCTCACTTGAGGTAGGATAAATAACTCATGATAAGTAATATAAATATAATTGATTATATTTATATTACTTATCAAAACTAAAAGGATTTTTTATGTTATTGAAACTAGAACGTATCTTTGATAAATTTGCAGACTTCATTGGAACTATAACAGCAATTGCTATGGTTTTGATGATTTTAAATGTATTTTATGATGTAGTTATGAGATATTTTTTTAGATCAGGTTCAATTGCCATGCAAGAGATGGAATGGCACCTTTTCTCTGTGATTATTTTACTTGGTATCGCTTACACTTTAAAAGAAGATGGACATGTTAGAGTCGATATTGTATACGACCGACTTAAACCTAAAAACAAAGCACTTATTAATATGATTGGTTCTGTTTTATTTATTTTACCAATTGCTATTTTAATTAGTTCAAGCTCTATGGGGTTTGTATATGAAGCTTTTGAATCAATGGAGATAAGTGGAGATCCAGGTGGGCTTCATTATAGATGGATAGTAAAAGCACTTATTCCATTATCTTTTGTTCTTTTAATTATTACAACAATTGGTTTTTTTATAAAAAATCTTAATGTTTATAAAGGCTTACATTCATTAGATGATGATGATTTAAAAAGTACTATGAATAATCTAAAACAAGAATTAAGTCAACATAATCATCACATTATAGATATAGATGAAAAAGGAGATTCAAAATGATTGGTATAGTTATGTTTTTTACAGCATTGTTTATGCTGATTGTTGGATTTCCAGTAGCATTTACTTTTGCAGCTGTATCAGTATTTTTTGGAATACTTGCAGGTTTTATAGAAGTTATGTCAAATAGCGAAAATGGCGTAGCAATAATGGAGCTTTTAAATGAAGGTTGGATTGAAGGTATAGCTATGTTTGACTATATGCCATTTAGAATTTATTCTATCCAACAAAGTACTATTCTTATGGCTATTCCTATGTTTATATTTATGGGAATAGTTTTACAAAAAACTGGTCTAGCAGAAAAGCTATTAGAATCAATGGGCTTTTTATTTGGAGAGATTAGAGGTGGAGTTGCGATTTCAACAGTTCTTGTTGGTACACTATTAGCAGCATCTACTGGTGTTGTAGGAGCTTCAGTTGTAGCTATGGGAGTTATATCTTTACCAGTTATGCTTAAATATAAATACAATACCGAATTAGCTACAGGAACAATCTGTGCTTCAGGAACTTTGGGACAAATTATTCCCCCTTCAATTGTTCTTATTATTTTAGGAGATGTATTTCAAGTACCTGTAGGAGATCTTTTTACTTCAGCAATTGGACCAGGTCTTACTTTAGTTGGAGCATACATTTTATTTATTTTATTTATCTCATTTATAAAAAAAGATTTAGCACCTGCTATTCCTAAAGACCCTTCTAGAGGTTCTAAGAAAAAACAAGTACTTAGAGCATTAGTTGATATTATTCCTTCATTAACACTTATTGTTTTAGTTCTTGGATCAATTTTTGCAGGAGTTGCAACTCCCACTGAATCTGCAGCTGTAGGATGTGTAGGAGCAGTACTTTTAGCAATAATTTATAGAACTTTTAATTCATCTATGGTTAGAGAAGCAGCTTTAGAATCTGTAAAAATAACATCAATGGTATTTGGTATTTTAATAGGTGCAACTGCATTCTCTATGGTATTTTCATATACTGGAGGAGAAGAGATTGTTGAACACGCTATGATGAGTCTTCCTGGAGATGAAAAATGGGGATTTATTATCTTTACTATGATTGCTATTTTAATTTTAGGATTTTTTATTGACTTTATAGAAATTTCATATATAATTGTTCCTATATTAATTCCTGTTGCAGAAACATTAGGTATAAACCCTGTTTGGTTTGCAATTTTAATTGCTATGAATTTACAAACATCATTTTTAACACCTCCTTTTGGATTCTCCTTATTTTATTTAAAAGGATGTGCTCCTGCTGGTGTTACAACGGGACAAATTTATAGAGGGGTTTTACCTTTTATTGTTATACAAATTATAGTATTGGGACTTGTGGCATTTTATCCAGAAATTTTTGGAATGTCAGCAACTTTATAAGGAAACTATTATGACACACTGTTTAAAACTAATAACTAATATTATTCTCAAACAGTGTGATAGAATGTGTTTTTTTATAGACAACCCTCAACAAAGAATCTACACTGTACCAAGACTTGAATAGACAATTTCCTTATTTTAACTTAAAAAAAAATAAATAAAAGGAATACAAATGTTAGATAATAAATATAAAAAATTTCATGAACAAATAATAATTTCAATACCAAATGATAGAATTTTTACAGATCCTATTCATACTTTAGCCTATGGAACTGATGCTTCTTTTTATAGACTTATTCCAAAAATTGTTATAAAAGCAATTGATGAAAATGAAGTACAAACTATTTTAAAATATGCTTCAAAAGACAACCTTCCTGTAACATTTAGAGCTGCTGGTACTTCCCTTTCTGGTCAAGCTATAAGTGATTCTATACTTGTAGTTTGTTCATTTGGTTGGAGAAAAATAGAAGTTTTAAATGAAGCAAAACAGATAAAATTACAACCTGGTGTTGTGGGAGCTCAAGCAAATGTAGCTTTAAAATCTTTTGGTAAAAAAATAGGTCCAGATCCAGCTAGTATAAATTCTGCTCAAATAGGTGGTATTGCTGCGAATAACGCTAGTGGTATGTGTTGTGGGATTGATCAAAACTCATATAAAACTTTAGAAAGTATAAGAATAATTTTTAATGATGGAACTATTTTAGATACTAGTGATAAACAATCTAAAGAAGATTTTAAAAATAGTAAAAGCAAACTTATATCGCAACTAAAAAATTTAGTAGAAGAGATAAAACAACATGAAGACTTATACAATAAAATCCAAAAAAAATATTCTATAAAAAATACGACAGGATATAGTTTAAACGCACTAATTGATTTTAATGATGAGATTGATATTATTGCTCATCTTATGATTGGAAGTGAAGGAACTTTAGGCTTTATATCTTCTATTACATACAATACAGTTCAAGAACCAAAAGTAAAAGCCTCTGCTCTTATACTTTTTGAAAATATATATGAAGCATGTAAATTTGTATCAGCTTTAAAATCTCATGAAGAGTTAGTAAATGCAGCTGAACTTATGGATAGAGCTAGTATAAAAAGTGTAGAAAATAAAGATGGTATTGATCCTTCTTATAAGCTTCTTGATAGTGAAGTTGCTTCTATTTTAGTTGAGTGTGGTGCTATTACAAAAGATACTCTTGATATAAAAATAAAAGGTGTAAAAGATATTGCAAATGACTTTAAACTTGTATCAGATGTTCAATTTTTTGATAAAGTAGAAGAGTATAGTAAACTTTGGGCAATAAGAAAAGGTACTTTCCCTACTGTTGGAGCTATGAGAGAAAGTGGAACAACAACTATTATTGAAGATGTTGCATTTAAAGTTGAAGATTTAGCTGATGGGATTATAGAACTTCATGAATTATTTAAAAAATATAACTATGAAGAAGCTATCATATTTGGTCACGCTTTAGAGGGAAACATCCACTTTGTATTTAATCAAGATTTTTCAACTACACAAGAGATAACTAGATACGAATCATTTATGGATGATGTATGTGAACTAGTTGCTATTAAATACAAAGGTTCATTAAAAGCAGAACATGGAACAGGAAGAAATATGGCTCCATTTGTAGAGATGGAGTGGGGAGAAGATGCTTATAATTTAATGAAACAAATTAAAAACATATTTGATGAAAACAATCTTCTAAACCCTGGGGTTATAATAAATGATGATAAAAAGATACATATAAAAAATCTAAAATTTATGACAGCATTTAATGAAATAGCTGATAAATGTATAGAGTGTGGATTTTGTGAACCTATTTGTCCATCAAAAGATTTAACACTAACACCAAGACAAAGAATTGCAGTAAATAGAGAGATACAAAGACTAAAAAACAATAAAGATAATAGTTATAAACAATTAGAAGCTCTTTATAAATATGATGGTGAAGAGACCTGTGCTGTTGATGGACTTTGTGCCACAACTTGTCCAGTTGGAATAAACACAGGAGCCTTAACAAAAGATATTAGAGAAAACTCAAATTCAAAATTTACAAAAAAGTTGTCTAAATTTATTTCAAATATGTATGGTGAAACTTTATATTTAGTACGACAAGGGTTTAAAGTTTTAAATACAATTGAAGCTATTATAAAACCATCTGGAATGAGAGTTATTAGAAAAGTAATTCCTATGTTTCCTTATTGGTTTGATTATATGCCAAGAGTTGCTTCTTATAAAAAAACTAATGAAATACAATCTTTTGATAAAAGTATAGTATATTTTTCAAGTTGTATTAATAGAGCATTTGGAGCTAGTAAAAAAGCTCAAGATAAAAGAGATATAAATCAAGTAGTTGAATCTCTTTTTGCAAAAGCAAAATACAATATTATATATCCAAACGATGATAAATCTTTATGTTGTGGTGTTCCTTTTGAAAGTAAAGGCTTTAAAAAAGAAGCAGATGAACAACTACAAAGTTTACTTATAGAACTTTATGAAGCTTCAAATTATGGAGAGTATCCAATACTTTGTGATAATTCTCCTTGTACATATAGAATAGTAAATGGTTTAAAAAATATGAATATAAAAGTTTTTGAACCAATAGAATTTTCACTTGAATTTTTAGTACCAAATTTAAAAATAGAAAAAACAGATGAATCAATTGTACTACATACAACATGTAGTGCTAAAAAAATGAATCTGGAAAGTAAATTTGAAAAATTATCAAATATACTAAGTAATGATGTTACAATTCCTCAAAATATAAATTGTTGTGGATTTGCAGGAGATAGAGGATTTAACTTTCCAGAGCTTAATGAATCTGCACTAAGTGGACTAAAGTTCCAAATTAAACCAGATACAAAAAGGGGATTTAGTACAAGTAAAACTTGTGAGATAGGACTTGCTCATCACGGTCAACGAGATTATAGTTCTATTTTATATTTACTTGATCAATGTAGTTATGAAAAGTAAAATAGTATTATTTCTTTTACTATCTGTTTTAAGCTATGCAAAAGATGTATTACTTCTTCACTCATATCATAAAGGATATGAGTGGACTGACTCTGTATCAAGAGGTATAGAGGATAATTTTAAAAACACCGATATTCAGTTAACTACTGAATATATGGATACAAAAAAAATATATAATAAGCCTTATTTAGAAAACCTTATGAGGTTTTATCAAAAAAGATATAAAAATAGAAAATTTGATATTGTTATTGCTTCTGATAATAATGCTCTCAACTTTCTAAACACTTACCACGACAAAATTTTCACCAATACTCCTATTATATTTTGTGGAATAAACAACTTTGATAAATCATTGTTTGATAGTTATATAATTAAAAATAGAACAACAGGGGTCGTTGAAAAAGTTGATATAGAAAAAAATATAAAACTAATACAAAAGCTACATCCAAACTTATCCAAACTTTTAGTTTTAAATGACATGACAATAACAGGCCAACAAGTTCAAAAAGAGTTTTTTGAAATTTATGAAAAATATAAAGATAAAATCAATATAGAGTATGTGGATAAATTTAAAATAAAAGAATTAAAACAAAAAGTTAAAGAACTACCAAAAGATACAGTTATACTTTTATTGTTATTATTCAAAGATGATACAGGGGAAATTTTTACTTTTAAAGATGGTTTACAGCAAATTGAAAAAGTATCTAGTGTACCCATTTATGGACTTTGGGATTTTTATATTGATCATGGTTTAGTTGGAGGTTTTTTAACAAACGCCTACAATCAAGGAGATTATGCTTCAAAAATAGCTAAAAAAGTATTAAATGGTACCAATATTAAAAATATTCCAATTGTAGATGTAAGTCCAAATAGTTATATATTTAATTATAAAAAACTAAAAGAATTTAATATAAAAAGAAAAAGTCTTCCTAAAAATTCTATTATTAAAGAGCAACCTTTTAATTTTTATGAAACTTATAAATTTGAAATAATTTCAGTTATTGTTACTTTTATAATATTTGTAATAATCATATTTATGCTTATAATCTCTTTGATAGAAAAACGAAAAGCAAAAAATGAATTTCAAGTACAACTTAGATTTATACAAACATTACTAGACACCATAACAAACCCCATATTCTATAAAAATAAAGAGGGTAGATATATAGGTTGTAATGAAGCTTTTTGTGAACTTATAGGTAAACCAAAATATGAAATTCTTGGAAAAACAATGTATGATTTTTTTAGTCAACAAGGTGAATTTTTAGAAGCTCACAAAGAGATAGAAAAAAAACTATTTAATAATGAAAACGTTGGAGAATATATACTAGATTATATTACCCCAAATAATGGTGTAAAAACAATGTTAATTAATAAAACACTATATCATGATTTAAATGGTGAAATCAATGGTATATTAACTATGTTGCATGATATCACAGAACTAGAGAGAGTTCAAAAAGAAAAAAAACAACATGAATCATTTTTAGCCCAACAATCAAAACTAGCTGAAATAGGAGAGATGATAAGTGCTATTGCACATCAATGGAACGAACCACTTGTTGAAATGTCAGCAATTGTTCAAGACTTAGAACTTAGATATAAAACATCTCAAATATCAAATAAAGATATCAATGACTTTGTAAATGATTCAATGGTTCAAATACAATATATGTCAAAAACTTTAAAAGATTTTAGAGACTTTTTAAAACCATCAGTTAAAAAATCGTATTTTAATATCCAAGATGCATTTGATGAAATTATGAATATACTTGAAAGACAAATCAAATATAGTTATATTAATTTAAATATAAACTATGAGACCCAAGATTTAATTGCATATGGTTATAAAAATGAATTTATGCAAGTACTTATTACTATTTTAAATAATGCAAAAGATGCTATTTTAAAAGTAAGAAAAAAGGATAGTTCACATAATGGAACTATTAATATAAAAGTTATCTCAGTAAAAAATATAACTAGAATTATGATAGAAGATAATGGTTGTGGAATCAAAAGTAAAGATAAAGAAAAAGTATTTGATCCATACTTTAGTACAAAAACTCAAGGTAATGGAATAGGTCTTTATATGAGTAAAGTTCTTATAAATGATAAAATGAATGGTAAAATATATTTTGATTTAGAAAATAAAGATACAACAATTTTAATAATTGAACTACCAAGAAATAAAAAAGGGTAAATTTATGAAAATATTACTTCTTGAAGATAATCAAAGATTAAATAACTCTATAGTAAAAAGATTGGAATTAAAAGGTTATAAAGTGGATACTTTTGAAGATGGTGTAAGAGCATTAGAAAATGCTTATGATGGTTATGATTGTTTTATATTGGATATAAATGTACCCTCAATGGATGGGATAAATATATTAAAACAAATAAGAGAAACATATATTGATATTCCCATATTAATAATAAGTTCAAATATAGATTTAGATACTATAAAAGATGCTTATGGTTTTGGTTGTGATGATTATCTAAAAAAACCATTTTTTATAGATGAATTAGAAGTAAAAATCCAAAAACTATGTAAATTAGATAAACGAGTTGTCAAATTAAATGAGCAATTTTGTTACCATGTAGCTTCAAGAGAACTTTACTATAATGAAAATCAAATCAAATTAACAAAAAAAGAAACTCTACTATTGCATCAGTTTATAACAAATATAGATAAAACTCTAAGTTATGACCAAATATCAGATTATGTTTGGCAAGGTGATATTGCAACAACAGATAGTATAAGGACACTTGTTATGCGTTTACGAAAAAAGATACCAAAAGAGTGTTTAGAAACATTAATAGATTTTGGTTATAAATTTAGTATTGAAAAATAATGTTTGAAGTTTTACCTATACTACTTATATTTTTAAGTGGTTACATTTTTAGAAGATTTAAAGCAGATATATCTGACCCTTTAGTTGATTTTGTTTTATATTTTATATTTCCTATATTTATTATATATAAAATTCATTTTTTAGTATTTGATAGTTCTATATTTAAAGTTATCTTTATAGGCTTTTGTGCCTTTACTCTTGGAATTTTTTTCACCTTTGTAGCAGCTAAAATATTTAATATAAATAAAAATAGTGCTTCGATGATGGCTATATCAGTTGGCTTTGGGAATACCTCTTTTTTAGGTTTTGCCTTTGTACAAGCTTATTATGGAGAAGATGCTCTTAGTCTTGCTATTTTTTATGATCAAATAGCTACTATGGTATTGATGTCTATTTTTGCACCTATTATTTTTGCAATAGCTCATAAATCAAATAAAGTATCTACATCACATATAGTAAAAGCAATTTTCACTTTTCCCCCTACTGTTGCTTTTATATTAGCAATATTATCTAAACTAATAGTATTTCCAGATATTGTAGTGAGTTTCATGTCTCAAGTATCTTTAACTCTTGTTCCTATTGTTATATTTGCTGTTGGTATGAAGTTTACAATTGGTACTATAAAAGGTAAAATGAGAGATATAACTCTAACACTTTTAATAAAAATGCTTTTACTACCACTTAGTTTATATTTTATATCTGTTGCTATTTTTGATATAGATTTAGCTATAAAAGTTTCAATTATAGAATCAGCTATGCCACCTATGGTTTTAGGAACTATTATAGCAATTAGAGCTGGACTTGATGAAAAACTAGGTCTTGGAAGTTTAGGTATTGGGATGATTTTAAGTTTTGTAACCATCCCAGCTATAGTTTATCTTATGGGGTAATTTTACTTTTTATTTTAGTAAAATTAATCCCTTTTCATTATAATATCACTTACTATATGATATCCATGATTTAATGCCATAGCAATAGAACCACCACTATTAAAAGCGATGTCTCCTGCTACATACAAAGACTTTACATTTGTCTCATAATTTTCATCATATATTGGCATACCTTCATCATCAACTTCTATATTACATTTTTTTAGAAAATCAACAGGAGAAGTACCACCAATAGCATAAATAACTCTATCATAAATAGTGTGGTAACCATCATTGAAATTTACTCTTATTTTACCATGGATATTTTCTAAAGATTCTATATCTGTATCCATTCTAAGTCTTAATAGTTCTTGTCCATTATATTCATATATAATCTTTTCATTTTCAGGGTTTAACCTTGCAAATTTATCTTTTCTATATACTAATGTTACATTGTTATTTTGTTCTGCTAATTCATAAGCATATTCAGCAGCTGAATTTCCACCACCCACAACTAATATTTTTTCATTTTGATTACATTTATCAAGATTAAAATTTATTTGAGATTTTAAAGATGGAGGTATTTTATAGCTTGGTTTATTTGGTTTACCCATTTTTCCAATTGTAACAACTACATTTTTTGATTTAAATGTACCATTGTTAGTTACTATATTAAAACGATTGTCTAC
>LLEK01000130.1_pt1 | contig 13463 bp, 14 predicted proteins | sample 595821 | NCBI WGS metagenome assembly LLEK01 (sample SAMN02919311, study PRJNA255460) | bioreactor metagenome | biome: chemostat; feature: culture 2011_25.1; material: sediment; isolation source: day79 25degC chemostat 2011 inoculated with Wadden Sea sediment taken from... | place: Germany: Bremen ...
ATACGTTATAGTCTTGAAAAAATGAGCTTTTAAAAGAACAAAGAGATATAAGTTTTGAAGATGTTATATTAGCATTGGAAAGTGGTAAGTTATTGGATGATTTAGAACATCCAAATAAAGAAAAATACCCAAATCAAAATATATTTATTATTTTGATTGAAATAAAAAACTATGTTTATTTAGTTCCTTATGTTGAAGATGATACTTCAATATTTTTAAAAACAATTATTCCATCAAGACAAATGAATAAAAAATATAATAAAGGAGTTTCAAAATGACTAATTTAGATGAATATGAAAAAGATATTTTACAAAGTGTTGAAAATGAAGAATGGATAAGCAAAAATAATACAGAAAATAGACTTTTAGAATTACAATCTCATATAAAAAACCAAAAGAAAAAAGCTATTTCAATAAGGGTTAATGAAAATGATATTTATGAGCTTAAAAAGAAAGCCTTAGAAAACTCTATTCCTTATCAAAATATTATTCAAATGCTTATACACCAATTCGCAACAAATAAAATAGACTTAAAAATGTAATAATCTTAAATTTAAATATCTATGAAAGTATATGATTATCCAAACTAACTGTAGAAAAAGTACCTTTAAACACAGCATTACCTTCTACAGAGGCTATTACCTCAACAGTTGATTTCTTACCCTCAAAGATTACAGTATTTGCTTCATATATTACAGTTTGACCTAACTTTATAGGTGCTAAAAATTTTGTCTCACCTTTTGCAAGTACTACATAAGGTTCATTTACACACGCCATAGCTGCAAAATCTGCGGCACAAAAGGTAAAACCACCATGGATAAGACCTTGCTCATCTGCTACCATAAAAGCGTGTGTAGTTTGCTCTACTTTTGCATAACCCTCTTTTAGTTCTACTACTTTTCCATTTATATCATTATCAATTTTTAGGTGTGTGTTTAGTTCCATTTTATATCCTTAAATACCTTTTAGTACTTTTTGTAAATTATCCATTGATTTTATATGAAGTTGCATAAATTTATCGTTACTATTCGCAATAAATTTATAAAACTGTATACCATTTATGGTTACCACTGTTTCAAAGTTACTCTTATTGTTAAACTGTTCTAGATATGTATGTGTATCTATATATTTATTTTGATAGTTTTCTAAAGTAGGGTTTTCAAAGGCTTTTTGTACAATTCCTTCTTTTACTATATCTATTCCTACTTCTGTATTTATAGCTGGACACATATCATCTATATATGTTTTATCATCAAGATTTGGACTAAGTGGATAGTTTCTACATACATTTGGTCTTTCATCATATATGACACATTTATTTTCTACAATATAAGGACAAAAGTATTCTCCATTTGATAGAAGTACGTTTGCTTTTAAAAAACCTAATTCACCAAAAGTAAAAAGTATAGGAAAATTTTTTGATACTATTTCAAAGTCTTCTAAAAGTAGTTGAGAAAAAACACTTCCCTCTCGCCCATCACAACATCTTGCAGGACAACCCTCACAAGAAGAAAAAGTAAAAGATTTATCTGTAGTATCTAAAAATGTTTTCATTTTAAACTATCTTTTTAACTCCATTTTATAGAACATCCCATACTAGGTATTTGTTCTTTTGGTCCATTTTCAGTTTTTGCAACTTGAAGCATGGCTTCTAATAATTCTGCTTTTCTATTTTGGGCATTTCCCATCTTAGCATCATCAAGTCTTCCTCTATATTGTAACTCTTTATTTGAATTAAATCCAAAAAAGTCAGGTGTACAAACTGCACCATAAGCTTTTCCTACACTTTGAGTTTCATCAACTAAATAAGGGAAAGATATATTATGCTTTGAAGCAAATAGTTTCATATTACTAGGACTGTCATCGGGGTACTGTTTATAATCATTTGACATAATAGCTACACAGTTTATACCCTCTTGCTCTAATATTTTTGCATCTGCAACAAGTCTATCAATAGTAGCATGCACATAAGGACAATGGTTACATATAAATGCTACTAAAAGACCTTTTTGCCCTATAAGGTTATCTAAGGTATATTTTTTATCATCATAATCAGATAATTCAAAATCTAAAGCTTTCCAACCAAAGTCACATATTGGTGTATCTAGTAACATTTTTAATCCTTTTTAGTTTTATATAAAAAAAGGGAAGCTATAACTTCCCTTTTATAGTTTTATTAATTTTATAGATTATTTTTTAAATACTCTATTAAAAATAGCATCTACATTTTTTGTATAATACTCAAAATTAAAACACTCTCTTATTTGCTCTTCAGAAAGTTTACTTCTTAGCTCTTCATCTGCTAGTAAGTGACCAAGGTATAAAGACTCACCATCTTCACTAATACTTGGTTTACCTTGTTGAATTTCTTCCCAAACTTTCATAGCATTTCTTTGAACAATTTTATAAGCATCTTCTCTTGATACTCCAGCTTTTGGAAGCTCTAAAAGAACTCTTTGAGAAAATACTAGTCCACCAGTTAAGTTAAGGTTTTTCATCATATTTTCAGGCATAACTGTTAAGTTTGCAATTACATTATTCATTCTATGCATCATAAAGTTTGTTGTTATAAATGCATCTGGTAACCAAAATCTTTCAGTTGAAGAGTGAGAGATATCTCTTTCATGCCATAATGCTACATTTTCCATAGCTGGATTTGCATAAGCTCTAATCATTCTTGCAAGTCCTGTTATATTTTCTGTTAAGATAGGATTTCTTTTATGTGGCATAGCAGAAGATCCCTTTTGACCTTTTGCAAAATACTCTTCACACTCATACACTTCTGTTCTTTGTAGATGTCTAACTTGAACAGCAAATTTTTCTATAGATGAAGCCATAAGTGCTAAAGCAGTAGCAAGTCTTGCATATCTATCTCTATGAACTACTTGATTGGCACATAGTTCAGGTTTAAGTCCAAGCTCTGCCATTGCTAACTCTTCAAGTTCTAGTGGAGCGTGAGCAAAATTACCCATAGCTCCACTTATTTGTCCAACTGCAATAACATCCATAGTTTGTTCTAAATTTAGTAAGTGTCTAGCCATCTCATCATACCAAACAGCTAGTGTTAAACCAAATGTTATAGGCTCACCATGGATACCATGACTTCTTCCTACCATAAGAGTCATTTTATGTTCTTGTGCTCTTTTTTCAATAGATTCCATAAGCATTTTTGTATCAGCTATGATTATTTCTAATGAAGCTTTCATTTGAAGAGCAACACCTGTATCAACTGCATCTGAACTAGTCATACCATAATGGAACCATCTTGATTCTTCACCTAAACTCTCACTTACACTTGTATTAAAAGCGATTAAGTCATGTTTTGTAACAGCTTCGATCTCTTCAATTCTCTCAACTGAAAAAGTAGCATTTTCTACAATTTTTTGGCAATCTTCATCAGGAATAAGACCTATTTTGTTCCACGCTTTTACAGCTGCTTTTTCAACCTCAAGCCATGCTGCATATCTTGCATGTTGAGTCCAATGTTTTGTCATCTCTTCTCTTGCGTATCTTTCTACCATATTTATCCCATACTTTTTTATGTTAATTTTTCGTAATTTTATCTAAAGTTTACTTTTATTCCATTTCAATAGATATTGAGTAATTTATATACAAGTTTTTCTATTTAAATTATAAAAGTTAGTGTAGAATATAACCAACTTAAATATTAAGAGGAATTAATATATGCAAGAATTTATGGAAACTTATAGAAAAAATAAAGAAGACATAGAAGCTTTTTTAATTGAAACTATTAGAAATCTAGGAGAACTTAAAGATAAAAATGAAGATAACTATAAAAAACTTTTTGATACATTTCCATCACTAGATTTAGTTTATACTTGTGAAAAAGATACTTTAAATCAATGTTCTGCAAATATATATCGAGATAAAACTTCAAATACACAATTTGGTGTAAATAGAAAATATCTTATGAATAAAATCCATTTCAATGAAAATGGTGTATCTGTATCTAAACCATACATAAGTAGTGCTACTGGTATCACTTGTGTTACTGTAGCAAAACTTGAAAAAGGAAAAATATTTTTTCTTGATTTTAAAGTACAAGCTCTTTTACAAAGACTAGGGTTAATTGAGATACATGAACAATTTAATGCGGTAAATAAAGGTTTTTATTTTATTATATCTATGATAATGATGCTTTTAGCAGTATTTACACTTGGATATTCATTTTTTGAGTTTATCGATTCTGTATTATTTAAAGCAAATTTATCAATAGAGGCCATTTTTAAACCTATAGTTGCTGTAACTTTAGGACTTGCTATATTTGATCTTGCTAAAACTATTTTAGAACAAGAGGTTATATTTAAAAGTTATTCAAAAAATAGTCGTGCAGAATATAAAGTTTTAACTAAATTTTCTATTACTATTATAATTGCACTTTTGATTGAATCACTTATGGTGGTATTTAAAATTGCTTTAGAAGATTACTCACAAATGATAAATGCACTTTATCTAATAGGTGGAGTTTCTATTCTGTTAGTTTCTCTTGGAATATTTATATATTTAAGTAAAAAGAGCGAATAGCTACTTTTTACTAAATATATCTTCAGCCCATTGAGTAATAGGCCCTCTTAACACTTTTTCTAAATTAATAGCAAATGTATTAACTAAAGATGTTTCATCTTTTGTTGATTTTAAAAGAGTTGTTAAAGAATTTGTATATTTATTTACATAGAAATTATCTATTTGATTATTACTTCCAAGAATTACAACTTTACAGCTACTATCTATTCTACTTAAAACCATCTGCATAGTTTTATTTGACATATTTTGAGCTTCATCTATAATAATAAAGGCATTTGATAAAGTTCTTCCTCTCATCTCACCTACCCACATAGTTTGAATACTATAATTATCCATCATATTTTGAACTCTTATTATAACTTCTTGCTCATCAAGCTCTTCAACTACTTTTTGTTTATTATTACTTTTCTTTTTATGTTCACTTCTTACCATATAATTTAAACTATCTACAAGTGGATGATTGTAGATAGCAAATTTCTCTTCATATCCAGGAAGATATCCAACATCTTCACCTTTATCAAGTGACTCAATTGAGTTTCTAATATAAATTATTTTTTGGTAATCTTTCTTTCTAACTTTTTTAATTGCACCACTTAAAGCTAAAAGTGTTTTACCACTTCCTGCTTTTGCATCTACAACAATTACATTGTAAAATGGACTATTTAAAGCATTAGAAAAAAACAGTTGTTCTTTGTTTAAAGGTGTGATGATTTGATCTCTAACTTCACCCTCTTCTAAAATACTTACTTTACCATTTATTATATTTGCAAGAATCATTTGATCCGAATCAATTACCTTAAAACAGTACGAATAATTATACGTACTGTAATTTGTATCAATAGTTGTAATATCTGCTTGAGGTAAGTTTTCAAGGGTATTAAAAGGTATCTCTATAGTTTTAACAAATTCATAATTGAACTCATCTTTATCACCTTTTAAAGAATCAACTTCTATATCTAAAGAGATAGCTCGTGTTCTTGCCATAATATCTAAAGATAAAAATTTTGCATCACTTTTATAATGTTTATTTGCAAACTTTGCTATCTCTAAGATCTTTCTATCATTGAAAATATTTAGTTGTACATTTTTATTATTTGCTTCATAGTTTTCTTTTGAAATTATTTGAATATGAGCATTTTTTACTCCATCAATAATTAAAGTTATTAATGTATGTTTTTCTACTTCTTTTTTCTCTTTTATATAACCTGTTTCTAAAACTCGTGCAAATTCTCTAGCTTGAAAATTTATCTCATCAAAACCACTTTTTTTACTATCTATCTCATCTAAAACTGTTTCAGGAATAATAATAAGATTTGTACTATTATCAGATAGTTTAAATAAATTTGCTGCATCTTGTAATATGATATTTGTATCTATTACATAATAGTTGTTGTAACTCATACTATTTTCCCCTTAATTGATAAGTAATATCGCCGGCACCTACACCTACAACCATTCCAGTTGTAATAGTATCTATTACTTCATCATCTTTTATTAGTTGAACATTATTGTTCGTCACTTGAATTTTGTGGGCTAGTGTTGTATTGTAGTGGCTAAACTCTTTTTGAAAGTCTATATCTTTTATCTCTTCAGCTACTGTCCATACTGGAAGTATAATAAGTCTATCACAACCTTTAAAACACTCCTTAAAATAATCAAGATTGTCTATTGTACGGCTATATTTATGAGGTTGCCATATCACAGTAGTACTTGATAGGTGTTTTTGGTTTCTATATAGCTTTACAGACTCTAAAGTAGCTATTATCTCTGTTGGGTGGTGTGCATAATCATCAATAAGTATAAAATCTTCACTTTTTTGGATTATATCAAATCTTTTTTTGATACCTTTATATTTTGATAAATTTTCTCTTATTTGAGTAATATCCATCGAAGCACTTGCTGCTAAGATAGCACATGAAGTATCAATAGCTATATGTACTCCAAATCCCCAAACTTCAAATTCACCATAATCTTTTAATGTAAACTTTGTATATGGTTCATCGTCTCTTAAAATAAACTCTATATTTTTTATATCTTTTGATGGATATAATCTTACAGCATAACCTTTATAGTTTTGTAAAAAGTCATCTTCTGCATTTATAACTCTAAGCTTTGCAATATCCAAAAATTTTTCATACGCTGCATAAAATCTTTTTTCATCATAGTTATAATATTCCATATGTTCTGGTTCAGTATTTAAAACAATAGAACAATAAGGATGAGATAAGATAAAGCTTTCATCACTTTCATCTGCTTCAAATGCAAGAACTTCATCAATATATCTAAAATTTGAATCAAACTCTTTACTAATAGCACCAATGATTGCAGAGCTTTGAAGAATTGAGCTTAAAATTGCTGTAGTTGTACTTTTACCATGAGCTGCACCCACACAATAGTTTGTTGTTTTTTGCATAATAACACTCAGAGCTTCTTTTCTAGGAAGAAGTAAAAGCTCTTGCTTTTTAGCTTCCATTATCTCTTCGTTGTCATTTACAACAGCAGCACTATATATAACTAAATCATGTCCATCAATATTGTTAGCACTTTGAGGAATACTAACTTTAATTCCCTCATTTATAAGCTCTTGTGTAATTGGTGTAGATTTTATATCTGAACCACTTACTTCATAACCTCTATATTGTAAAAATCTAGCTAATGCTGATAGACCTATACCACCTATTCCTATAAAATGTACTCTCATTAGTTAAGAAGATGCTTTAATTGTTCGTATTGCTCTTTAACTTGCTGTGTATTGTTAGTTAAATACTCTTTTACATCAAACTTATACTCCATGATGAAGTATCCGTATTTTTCCTCTTCTACGCTATCTAAATGAACTACATCTTTATCGTAAAATGTATCCATATCAACTTTATTTGCACAAGTTAACATATGAACCATAATAGAATCAACAAGTTTTTCATCTTCAACTATTTGAGAAAGGATAAAAAACAGCTCTTTTGCTCCATCATAGTTTTCTACACTCCATTTTTCAATAGCATGTTCATAAAAGCTTCTAATAAAATATATATCTTCATTATCTAAACTTAATTTAGATTTGTTTTTTAATCTATCTTCTATTTGATCAAAAGATACTTTTAATATCTCTTCATATACCTTATGAATTCGTTCTTCATCAAGATCTAAAACAAGAAGCGTATCAAGTACTTCATAAAGTGTTGCAATATTCTTTGATGACATTGCATCTTCTTCTTTTTCCTTTAAATAAGACAAAAACTCAGGGTTAGTCCTTGCTTGGGTTAATTCATCTTGGTTCATATTTTCTATCCTCTTTATAAAGCTTTATATGAAGTAATAAAATCTTTTAATCTAGTTAATACTTCTTTTGTTTTTTCTGGATTTTCAACAAGTGCAATTCTTACATATCCTTGTCCAATACCTTCTCTTCCTAAGAAACTTCCTGGTAAAACTTTTATACTTTTTTGTTCATATAGTTCTTTTGTAAATTTTATCTCATCTTCAACTTCAAGCCAAATATAAAATGTAGCCTCTGGTATATCAATACTTAACATCTCTTTTGCTATTTCAAAGTTTTGTTTATATAACTTTCTAAACTCTTCCACATGAGCTTGATCATTCCATGCAGCAGCAGCTGTTTTTTGTAAAGGAAGAGGGGAAGCACAACCTACATAGGTTCTATACTTCATATAATCTTTTAATATCTCTTTATCTCCAGCTATAAAACCACTTCTAAGACCTGGTGCACTACTTCTTTTAGAAATTGAGTTTAATACTAAAGAGTTTTTAAAAGTATCGTTTCCAACCTCTATACAAGCTTCTAATAAAGATACTGGTTTCTTTTGTTCATCAAAATAAAGCTCACTATAGCACTCATCGTTTATAAGTATAAAGTCAAACTCTAAAGACTTCTTTACCCATTTGGCTAATTGCTCTTTTGAAATTATAGCACTTGTAGGATTACTTGGATAGTTTAATATAACTAAGTCACATTTTTTAAGCTCATCATCACTTAGTGTTGCAATGAAGTTATTCTCTTTAGTTAAATCCATATGTATAACATTAGCTCGACTTGCTATTGCAGCACCTTCATATATCTGATAAAAAGGATTAGGGAAAGCTATAGTTGGGTTTTGTTTATCAAAAAGGGCAAACTGAGGGAAGTTAAATAATACTTCTCTTGTACCAAATGTTGGTATTATCTCTTCTTGTTCTAATTTTATATCAAATCTTTTTTGCACAAAATTTATCATGGCTTCTTTTAGATAACTTTCTCCTGCTGTTTTAGGATATTTATTTAAAAGTTCTGAACTTTGTTTTAATTCATCTTGAATAAATTGAGGTGTTGAAAACTGTGGTTCACCTATAGTTAAACTACTTATTTCATAGTTTTTATTAGGTGTTGAGTCTTTTAGCAACTGGGCTAGTTTCTCAAAGGGGTACTGTTCAAATTGCATATATTAATAAGCCTCTTTATATATTTTAATTAGTAATAATACGCGATTATATCAAATTATAGCTTATGTATAAAACCTGTCCTAGGCTCAATAGCAATCATAGCATAACCACTAGTATCATCATAAAAAGTTATGATACATTGATTATCTATTTGTTTTATATTCTCTCCTAAGCTTGAATATATTCTTCCATCATTACCAAAACTAATTTGACCTATTGTATTAGTAGTATTGCAACTTATTTCAACTTTTTTTATTCCAAACTCTTTTGTAAGTAATATATTTTTACTCTCATTAGGACTTGGAATACAATCATATCCTGAATATAAATATTTCATATTTAAAGGATCTTTCATGGTTTCACTTTTTTTAAAATGTGCCGTTCCTCCACTCATATCACTATAAACAACAAAGTATAGTCCATCTTCTTCTTTTGTACACTTCTGAAACTTTAATGTCCACCTTTTCTTTTCCCACTGATTATCATCAATATGGTATTTATTGTCTATAAAAGCTATATATCTTATATAATTAAGGTAAAGAACCATTTTATCTGTTGCTAATTGAAGTTTTGAGATATTATTTTTAGGAGTTATAGTTACGATTATTAAAGATATTAAAGACAGAACAAAAACTAATTCTAAAATTGTAAATGATTTTTTAGAATAGTTTTTCATAAATTATACAAATAAAAAAGGGGTTGAAAGCTCAACCCCTTTTGTGACTTTTTTATAAAGAAGCTCTTATTATAATTCTGGAGCTTTTTTAACATCATATAAGATATCATCCATTGGATGTCTATACATAGGCATAGCCAGTCTTTTCTCATCAAGAATATGACCAATAAATCCTATAGATCTTCCTAAGATGAAGAAAGCATTTAAAGCACCTGCATCAATAAATACATCAATTTCATCATCTTCGTAACCTAATGCTCTCCACATATCAATCATTAAAATACCAATAGTACCATCAACATTAAGAATTAAATTCTCTTTTTTAGATGTTGTTAATTGCTCAACTGTTAATGCATAATCAAGTAATGGTGTACTTGGGAAGTTTTCTTTTGCAAACTTCTTTAATCCTTCAACTCTTAAATCAGGGTTTTTAAGAGACTTGATTCTATGACCAATACCAGGAATTGGTATACCTTGTTTTTTCATATGTCCTAAGAAATCTTTTGGACTTAATCCATTATCTCCAGCATATTTAAAGTGTTTAGCAGCACCATCAATAGCTCCACCAAATCTTGGACCAATTGTAAGTAAACCAGCTATTAAAGAAGATATAACATCTTTACCAGCTCTTGCTGTTACTTTTGCATTATGAGCACCACTTACTGCTGGACCATGATCTGCAACTGTTTTAAGTACAGTTTCTAAGAAATCAACAGCCCATCTTGGATATCTTTTTTTGAACCAAAGAATTGACATAACATCACCAACAGTAAATCCTGTTTCTGGTGTTGCAACTGAAGATATTGGGAAACCACAATAGTGTGCTTCTTCCCCTCTATCGTCACTTATTGTACAAATAAACTCTTTTTTACGTCTAACTTTTGGACATACATTTATTTCTGGTTCTGCAATTTCAGTAATTGTACCCTCAGACTTTAGTTTTTCATAAACTTCAGCAATCTTAGCTGGTAAATCATTGAATGAACTTGGAACATACATACCAGCTTCAGCCATTGCTTTATTTTTAGCTGCTGCTGTTTCAGCATCTGCATTTGCACTAGCTCCTGCATGACCAAACTGAACACCTGTAGAAAAATGTTTTGCAATTGTACCAATACACCATGCAATAACTGGCTTAGTTATCTTACCTGCTTTAATAGCTTCGATGATTTTATACTCTTCTGTACCACCAACTTCACCTAAAAGAACCATATATTTTACATCTGGATTACTTTCCATTCTAAGCATATTATCAATAAATACAGATCCAACAAATCTATCTCCACCAATAGCAACACCCTCAGCAATACCATCAGCATTTATAGAGATGATATTTGATAACTCATTGAATAATCCACCTGATCTTGTTACTAATCCACACGAACCACATCTATGTAATTTAGAGTTAACGATATTTTCAATTGTACCACCAACATTTGCAATTTTAAATGCACCAGGACTAATTCCACCAACTGTTGCAGGTCCAATTACAATTACATTTTTATCTCTTGCAGCCTGATTCATTTTTCTAGCTAATCTTTCAGGAATACCTTCAGCTGTAACCATAATCGAAGAAAATCCACCAATATCTAGTGCTTCCATTGTTACATCATAAGCTGTTCTAAATGATCCAAAGTTTAATAATACATCAGCTTGAGGTTGTTCCTCTTTTGCATCACGTGTATTTTTGTATAATGGAATCATTATCTCATCTGGTCCATAGAAAAATTTCTCGAACTTACCTGAACCTGTTGGAGCAACAATAGCTGCTACAGAAGGAGTCTTTCTTTTAATAGTATAATCATAATCCAACATTCTTTGGATTGCTGACTTATTGTTATTCCAAAAAATTGCTTGTGTATCTTTAGTATATAATTGTGCCATCTTCTCTCCTTACTTCTCTAACGCCATTCTTACAATATCTGTAACATGGGTTTCTGGACCATAAACTTCTATATAAAGACCTAATCTATCAGCTGCTTCTTTGATATCTTTTAGACCTTTTTCATAATTTGGTCCACCACGTCTAACATATACTTTTGTATTATGCGCTTTCATCTTATCTACGTTTGCTTCAAATGATTGAATAATACCTGTAAATGTTTTTGCTACATCTGTAAAGTTAGCAATAGCTCCACCAATAATTAAAATTTTATCTCTACCTTTTGGATCATCATGTCTTGTCATAAGATCTATTACAGTATCTGCATAAAATTTTGTCTCACCAGTTGTTGGACCACCTGAATATTCACCATAATTTGCTAGATCACTTACACTTCCACCGTTTGCTTCAGCAAAATCTGCGATAGTATCTGCATAAACAACTGATGCACCACCACCAGCAACCATTGTCCAGATTCTACCCATTGGGTTAAGAATAGTAAGTTTTAAAGAAGCTCCTGATTTACTATCTGCATCTGCAATAGCTTTCTCTTCAGGAGATTGATCTTCCATACCAAATGCTGTAGGGTATTCTACTTCTCCCCATGTATCTTTCATTAAGAATCCAGCTGTATCATCAAGTCTTGCAACTAAATCTAAAATAGCCATATCATTATTTTCTAACATAACAATTGGATTTATCTCTAAGTATGCGAAGTTCATATCTCTATAGAATCTAAAAAATTGAACTGCAAATGATATAAATGCTTCTTTATTTTTAGCTGGAATATCTGAAGGGATATTTGCTTTTACTGCATGTTCCATATCAGCATCACTCATAGTAATAGGAATAGTTACTTCATTAACTTTTTCATCCCATCCTTCTTCAACTTCCATTCCACCTTCAGCAGACATATAAAGAACATCATCTTCACCAACAGTTGTTGCTGAGATGTAATATTCTTGATCTTGTGTATGTGGTGTAAATGGCTCAACAACGAAATGTGTTAACTTACCATGCTGACCAGATAAAAGTGTAGTATTATGTGACATTTTTTCATCAATCCACTTTGCTGCAACTTCTAAAGATACATCACCTGGCTTTTGATCTTTAAATAATACTAAATCGTTTTTCCCTCTTTTTCCAAAAAGCATATCTGGTTTCGCTACTAATGGTTCTTGTTTTAACCACTCAAATCCATGTTTTTTAGAAATCTCTAAAAGTTCTGCTCCTGAAGTTACTAGAACAGATTTAAATCCATAGTGAAATCCACTAAAATAATGTTCCCATTGTTTAGAAAACAATGCTTTTCCATCATATTCTCGTATTGCTTTTTGTGCCATACTTTCCCCTTGTAAGAATTTTATTTTATAATATTAACTACAATTGGTTAAAAGTTAGCAAAAGGTAACACTTGCTAATTATATAATGAATTTTATGTTTAGATTAGTAACACTTATCATGTCACTTGTTATAATTATTATAAAAATATGTTTCAATAATCTTATCTTTGTAAACTATTTCTATCCTCTTTTCATTGCCAATAAAAGAGTAGTTACTTAAATACTTCTCTTTAGAATTTTGAATTCCATAATATTTTAATCTAAGTGCTAAATTTTCATCTAATACATTTATACTCTTTATATTAAGCTGTTTTAGTTTTTCTGAAAGTTCTTTTGCAATATGGTAATCATGGGCAAAATGTTTTTGGGGATTTTTAATAACTAAATATAAATACTTATTAAATATTAGTACTAAAAAGTTTAATATTAATATTCCTAAAGATATTTTGATCACTAATTTATGTACTGTTCTAAACTCTTTTAATCTAACTCTCATACTATGCATAAAAAGTTTTACCATTAAAGGTATTGCTATTACAACAAAAGGTGCAAAGTCTTCGATTCTAATACTTTGTCTTAAT
>LLEK01000131.1_pt1 | contig 13242 bp, 15 predicted proteins | sample 595821 | NCBI WGS metagenome assembly LLEK01 (sample SAMN02919311, study PRJNA255460) | bioreactor metagenome | biome: chemostat; feature: culture 2011_25.1; material: sediment; isolation source: day79 25degC chemostat 2011 inoculated with Wadden Sea sediment taken from... | place: Germany: Bremen ...
GTGCTGTTGCAGATATAGACCAAAACATATCTTTTTCCATCTTTATACCTATTCTATATATAGAATAAAAAAAGTATAAAAACAATACTGGAGAAAAAATAGAAGCATATATACCAAAGGTATCTAAGAAATAACCTCTAGGTTTTCCACCAATTTCAAATCCATATATAGACATAGATATTCCAAATAATACTAAAGATGCAACTAAAAGTACATTATCTTTTTTAATCATTGAAAAGAAAAATAAAGCAAGAAATAAAATAGCAAAAGAGTTATCTATAAATAAGAATAATACAAGAAGAATATAACACTCTTTACCTTTTAATTTATAAAGATATAAATATAATAAGGTACAAAATATTACTATTATTGACTCATTAACTAATAAAGCTGCACTATTGACCCCTGGTAATGCCATAAATATTGCAATACTTACTAATCTATCAACAGGTGTTTTAAAATAATCAGCAGTAAGTAAATATAAAACTATTGCACTTGCAATATAAAATAGAATAAAAGGAAACCTTAATGCAAAATCATTTTGGCCAAAAAGATATGTAGAGGTATTTGTAATAAAAGATAATAAAGTGTTTTTACCTTCAAAAAAGATATGTGCTTCTTTATAAGATATACTAAAGTCATTGACTAAATATAATAATATAGTAAAATGAAAAGCTAATAAGCCTACAAATATAAGATTATATCTATTTAGTGTCAAAATTTCTCCTAGAGTTTAAGAAAATTATCTATCATCTCATGTCCGTATTCACTCATAACAGACTCTGGATGAAACTGTACTCCATATAAATCTTTGTCTTTTATTTTTAAAGACATAATCTCATCATCATCTGAACTTTTAGAGGTAACAATAATATTAGATGGAAGATTTTCTTTATTAACTGTTAAAGAGTGATATCTTGTTTGAGTTATTGTTTTAGGTAAGTTTTTAAATATTAAATCATCATTTATAATTTTAACTTCAGAGGTTTTTCCATGCATCATATTTTGAGCTTTTATAACTTCTGCCCCAAAAGCTTGTGCAATAGCTTGATGCCCTAAACATATACCAAATATTGGTGTTGTATTTGCAAACTCTTTAATAACATCTAAACAAACCCCTGCTTCATTTGGAGTAGCAGGACCAGGAGATAGTATAATCTTTTGGGGGTTTAAATCTCTTATTTGTTCAACTGTTAATTCATCGTTTCTTATTACTTTTAAATCTGCACCTAACTCTAAACAGTATTGAACTATGTTATATGTAAAGCTGTCATAATTATCAATCATTAAAATCATATTTTTTACCTCTTATAATCCTAAATCATACATTTGTACAATTCCAATTAGTTTTTCATTTTCATCTACTACAAGTAATGAGTTTATCTTATTTTGACCCATTATATCACTAGCTTCTACTAGTTTTGCGTCTTTATTTATTAGCTTTGGAGTCTTACTCATTATATCACTAGCCTTTAAAGTAAAAAATGCTTCTTCTTTACTTTCCATAACTCTTCTAATATCTCCATCAGTTATAACTCCATTGATTTTTTCATCTTCAATTATAACTACTAGTCCACATTTTCCATCTGTTATTTTATGAATAATATCTTTTACGTCTGTAGATTTATTACATGTTGGAAGATTATCTTTTTTCATAACATTTTCAATTTTTGTTAAAAGTCTTCTTCCTAAGCTTCCACCAGGATGAAATTTTGCAAAGTTTTCATCTTTAAAGTCTCTTAGTCTCATCAAAGCTACGGCTAAAGCATCTCCCATAACTAAAGTAGCAGTTGTAGAACTTGTAGGAGCAAGTTGTAATGGACAAGCTTCTTTTTCTACAGCTACATTTAAATGATAGTTTGTATTTTGTGCTAAAGTTGAAGCTGGATTACCACTCATTGATATTGTGATATTCTCTTGTGATTTTAAAAATGGTATTAACTTTAGTACTTCATCCGTTTCACCAGAGTTTGATATAAGTAGTACAATATCTTCTTTTTCTATCATACCAAGATCACCATGATATGCTTCACCTGGATGTAGAAAAAAGCTAGGTGTTCCTGTACTAGCAAGTGTTGCTGCGATTTTGTTACCAATTATTCCAGATTTACCCATACCAGAGATTATAAATTTACCATTTGTATTTATAACAGCTTCTACAGAGTTTTTAAAATCTTGTGTTAAATTTTTTGATAAATTTAGTATCTCTTGTGATTCTATTTGAAATACTTCTTTTGCTATACTATCTATATCCATAATGTACATTTACCTAATTTTTAATTTAATTAATGATAGATTTTAACATAATTACACTTCAAAAATTAAACCCAAATTATGCAATAGAAATTTATAAAAAAGTGATGATACTTTGTGTTAGAGCGTTAATAATAATTTGAGTTAAAAGCTATTTTGAATATATATGAGTAGATAAAAAGAAAAGAGATATCATTAAAAACATAATTAAAAGATGTTTATGCCATCTTTTTTGTCGAAATAACATAAAGTAACCAATCCCTAACATAACCTTGAGCATAACCTCTGTTTTTGCAAATATTATTAAACAAAGTGTTAACACTTGTATTATTTGTGAAAATAGTTTATTCTCATGTAATTTTTTAATCTGTGTCAAATTAATCCTCTTTTTTGAAGTTATATAATAAAAATCCACCAACTCCACCAACAAAAACTATCCCCAAAAACACTACCATCGCTATATCTAATGTACTCATATAAAATTCCTTTTAAGCTTTATTTTTTTCTTTTAATTGCCCACATGCTGCACTTATATCTATACCTTTAGATTCTCTAATAGTACAAAGTAAACCTTTTGATAAAAGATACTCTTGAAATTTAACCATACTATTATTTGATGGTCTTTCATAAGTAGTCCCTTCAAATGGGTTAAAAAATATTAAGTTTACTTTTGCATCTATTCCACTTAGAAGTTTTACTAATTTATCTGCAGATTTTATATCATCGTTTTTATCTTTTATTACAAGATATTCAAACATCACTTTTTTTCTTGTATCTATTGGAAACTTTTTAACTGCTTGAATAATAGAACTTATATTATAAGCTTTATTCATAGGGATTAGTTCACTTCTTAAGTCATCATCAACAGCATGTAATGATATTGCTAATTGAACACCTAAGTCTAACTCTCCTAGTTTTTCTATTTTTGTACTTATTCCACTTGTTGATATAGTTTGTCTTCTAGTGCTTATTGCTAAACCATCTAGATGGGAAATAATTTTAATAGCTTTTGTTAAATTATCAAAATTATCAAGTGGTTCACCCATACCCATATACACAAGATTTACAGCTTTATTTTGAGCTATATTATTTTCTTTTTTTAAGTAAACTATTTGAGATACTATCTCTCCAGCACTTAGATCTCTTACAAAACCACCTCGTGCTGTTAAACAAAAAGAACATCCTACTTTACAACCAACCTGACTAGATATACAAAAAGTATATTTTTCACTTTTTATTATATTTCCATTTTCATCTTTTTGTTTATCTTTCATAAGAAGTAGTACAGCTTCTGCTGTTTTACCATCAGAATACTTAAAAAGATATTTTTTTGTTCCATCAGAACTCTCTTCAACACTAATGATTTTACATATATCTATTGGGTAGTTTTCTTTTAATTCTTCTTTTAAATTATTTGGAATATTTTTCATCTCATCATACGATGTAGCATAGTTTTTATATATCCAATTATAAATTTGTTTTGCTCTAAAAGATGGTTTTATTGATTCTTGTAACTCTTTTAAAGTGTAATCATAAATTATTTTTATATTTTTTCCTTTCAATTTTATTACCAAAGATTCGCAGATTAATAAAGTGAGATTTACTCAGCTTTTTTATCTCATTTTGTTCCACATGGAACAATTATATTTTTATCTTCTAAATGACTAACTAATTTGTCCATTGCTTTATTATGATTTGATATAAAGTCTTTATGTGCATCTTTGTTTGTATAATTTGTTATTACAAAAATACCCTTTACATCTATATTGAATTCTTTAGCTACTCTAACTACAGAATAGAATTCCATATTCTCAATTCCAATACCATACTGTTGATATTCTTTTGATATAGTAAAGTTTGTAGTTATATAATTTGATGAATTTACAATGGTATCATTTTTCATTTGTAAATCTTCAGATTTTAAAACATTATCAATAGGTGTATATGAGTCATCATTAAAAAAAGATAACTCTACATTTGCAGTACTTGAGCTTTCAACTATGTCAAATATATCATAATCACCATAACTACCGGCACTACCTACAAATATAATGTATTCTGGTTTATCAAATAAACAAAGCCTTGTAAGGTTCATAGCACTTTCACATAAACCTACACCTATTGGTGTAGCAAAAGGAAAAGTTTCGTTATTTCCTGCACATACTATCACTTTAAAGCCTTACAGGAATATTGTTTGAAGCCAAATATCTTTTTAAATCCATAATGTCTATCTCTCTAAAGTGAAAAATAGATGCTGCTAATGCTGCTTCTGCACCACAAAGAAAAGCTTCTTTCATATGATCCATAGTTCCCGCACCCCCTGAAGCAATAACAGGTATATCTACAAGTTTACTTATTTGTCCTGTAATATTAGTTTCAAATCCAGCTTTTGTTCCATCTGCATCCATAGAGGTTAAAAGTATTTCACCAGCACCTCTATCATAAACCTCTTTTGCCCACTTTAGAGCATCAATACCAGTATCTTCCCTACCACCTTTTACAAATACATGGTAAGAGCCATCAGCAACTCTTTTTACATCAATTGCAACAACGATACATTGAGTTCCAAATCTTTTTGCAGCTTCATTGATAAATTCTGGACAAACTACAGCACTGCTATTTATACTAACCTTATCACAACCTACATTTAGTAAATTATATATATCTTCAAGTTTTCGTATTCCACCACCAACTGTTAATGGAATAAAAACCTCTTGAGCAACTTTTTTTACTACGTCAACTATAGTATCTCGCCCCTCATGGCTTGCACCAATATCTAAAAAGGTTATCTCATCAGCACCTTCTTTGTTATATCTTTTTGCAACCTCTACTGGGTCTCCTGCATCTCTTAATCCAACAAAGTTAACACCTTTTACAACTCTACCATTATCAACATCTAAACATGGTATAATTCTCTTTGCAAAGTAGCTCATTATCATCCCTATTAATTTATAATCGCTCATTATATCAAATCTTAACAAACATCTTAATTTATATATTCAATGTAATCAAAATCTTTCAAAATATTGTCAGATATTTGATCATTAACTTTTTATAAGTATAAATTAGATAAACTCTATCTTAATATTATGATAAACATTAAAGCAAAGAAAAAGTTTGGACAAAACTTTTTAAAAGATGACCAAGTATTAATTAAAATCATCCAATCGATGCCCCGTAACGACAATCATATCGTAGAAATTGGGCCTGGATTAGGTGATTTGACAAAAAAACTTGTCAAGTGCAAAGATGTTACAGCCTATGAGGTAGATAGAGATTTATACTCTATATTGCAAACCGAATTTTCTAAAGAGTTAGAAACAAAAAAACTAGAAATAATTTTAGGTGATGTTCTAGAACAATGGAGTTCTAACTCTTCGCTTTATAATGGTAAATATGACTTAATTGCAAACTTACCTTATTATATTGCAACAAATATTATATTAAATTGTTTCAATGATGATAATTGTGAGCACATCATTGTTATGATACAAAAAGAAGTTGCAGATAAGTTTACAGCACAATGTGGCCAGAAAGAATACTCTAGCTTAAGTGTAATAACGCAATTAATTTCAAAAGAGGTAAAAACTTTAGTAGTTGTACCTCCTGAAAGTTTTAATCCACCTCCAAAGGTGGATTCGGCTGTTATTTATATCCAAAAAGATATAGATAAAAAACTTGACTTTGATTTTAATAAGTTTTTAAAAGTAGCCTTTTCTCAACCAAGAAAAAAATTGATTAAAAATCTATCTTCTGCTTATAGTAAAGATATGATAAATTCAATTTTTAAGCAACTTGATATAATAGAAACTGCAAGACCTCATGAAGTTGATGCATCTTTGTATAGCCATATTTATACAAAGGTAAAAGAACATGGAAGAAACACAAACAATTGAATCTGCTATAGCTGCTACTCCACAAGAAGCTCCAGAAAATAAAAAAATAGAAAAAAAACAAACAGAAAACAAACAAAAAGAAGATAAAAAACCTGTCCCAAATGAAAAAGGGAAAACAGTACCTCAAAAGAAAAAACCACCCACTAGTGGAAACGGTTGGACAAACGACTTAAAAAAAGCATTTGAAACAAATGAAAGAATACAAAAAGAAAGACTAAACCCACACAATAAACTAAATTTAAAAACTGATGCTTCTATAAAAGTAACTCCGCTTGGAGGACTTGGTGAAATTGGTGGAAATATGATGGTTATTGAAACAGATAAAAGTGCAATTATCATTGATGTAGGGATGAGTTTTCCTGATGATTCTATGCATGGTGTAGATATTTTAATACCTGATTTTACATATGTAAGACAAATTAGAAGTAAGATTACTGCTATTTGTATAACACATTCACACGAAGATCATATTGGGGCTATGCCTTATATTTTTAAAGAGTTACAAGTTCCTATTTATGGAACATCATTACCTTTAGAATCTATTGGTTCAAAATTTGATGAACATAAAATGAAACACCATAGAAGTTATTTTAGAGCTATTCAAAAAAGAAAACCTGTGAAAATAGGGGACTTTGAAGTTGAATGGATGCACATGACTCATTCTATTATAGATAGTTCATCTTTAGCTATTACAACGGAAGCTGGAACTATTATACATACAGGAGATTTTAAAATAGATCATACTCCTGTTGATGGGTATCCTGCTGATTTACATAGACTTGCATATTATGGGGAAAAAGGTGTTTTAGCATTATTAAGTGATAGTACAAATTCACATGCTCCAGGATTTATAAAAACAGAAAAAGCGGTTGGACCAACTTTTGAAAGAATATTTGCAAAAGCAGAGGGTAGAATTATCATGTCTACATTCTCATCAAATCTTCATAGAGTTGCACAAGCTATTCAAACTGGTTTAGACAGTGGTAGAAAAGTATGTGTTATTGGTAGAAGTATGGAAAAAAATCTTGAGATAGCTATGAGCCTTGGTTATTTAAAATTTCCAAAAGATAAGTTCATTGATGCACATGAAGTAAATAAACATATAGATAGAGAAGTTTTAATAGTTACAACAGGAAGTCAGGGAGAGCCTATGAGTGCTTTATTTAGAATGTCTATACATGAACATAGACATATCAAAATAAAACCATCTGATACAGTTGTATTATCAGCTAAAGCAATTCCAGGAAATGAAGCAAGTGTATCTGAAATAATAAATCAAATACAAAAGTCAGGAGCTCATGTAGCATATCAAAACTATACAGATATACATGTATCAGGACATGCTGCTCAAGAGGAACAAAAACTTATGCTTAGACTTCTTAAGCCTAAATTTTTCTTACCAATTCATGGAGAATATAACCATGTTGTAAGACATATCCAAACAGGTGTAGAGTGTGGGGTATTAGAAAGAAATACATATATATTAAGTGATGGAGAGCAAGTTGAAATTGCTCCTAAGTTCCTTAAAAAAGTTAAAACTGTTAAGACAGGTAAAACATACATAGATAACCAAAGAAATAGAAAAATTGGTGATGATGTAGTTATAGATAGACAGACTATGGCAAACGAAGGTGTTATTATGATAGTAGCACAAATTGCTGAGAGTGATAGACAAATAATGGGACCTTCAAGAGTTAGTTCTTTTGGTATAGTAGATTCAAAACAAGAGAAAAACTTCGCAAGAGAAATTGAAGATATATTAAAACACTTTTTAGATCATATTAAGCCTGGTATTTTACAAAATACAAGAGCTGTAGAAGAAGAACTAAGAAAAGTTGTTAGAAAACATTGTATTAGAAAATATAGAAAATACCCAATGATTGTTCCAACAATTTTTGTTCAATAGTTATATTTATTATCAAAAAAAGGGCTGAGAGATTCTCAGCCCTTTTTTAATGTTCCATGTGGAACCAGAGGAAAAAATAAAAGTAAGTGAACCTCCCTTTTATTTTTTACGAATCTCTGAAACTTTAACTACAATTTAAAACATCTAACTTTATAAACAATTTAGATATAATATCTATTAACAAAATAAATATATTATCAAGGAGATAATCATGGGAAGTAATGACAATAGTAATGATGATAATAAAATAAGACTCAATAAGTTTATATCACATAATAGTAGATTCAGTCGTAGAGAAGCAGATGAGCTTATAAAATCAGGAAAAGTGTCTATAGATGGAAAAGTAATAGGTGATTTAGCTACAAAAGTAGGGCATAAAACTATTGTAAAAGTAAATGGTAGAACAGTTAAAGTTGACTATAGTAGACCTTCAACAGTTATAGTTTATAACAAATTAAAAGGTGAGATTGTTTCTAAAAATGACCCTCAAAGTCGTAAAGTAATATATGATACTATCCCTAAAAAATATAACCATTTTATACCAATAGGTAGATTAGATTTTGCAAGTGAGGGATTACTTTTATTAACAGATGACCCAAAAATTGCAACAGCACTTATGACTTCAAATCTTGAAAGAGTTTATAAAATAAAGATTGAAGGTGAAGTTACAAAGTCAATGATTAGTGCTATGGAAAATGGTATTAAAATTGAAGATGCTACAGATGGAGCTTGGGAAAAAACAAATATAAAAGATATGGAGTTTGCTCCATTTATAGGTTTTCAAGTACAAACAAGTACTCCTAACTTTTCAAAACTAAAAGTAGCAATCACTGAAGGTAAAAATAGAGAGCTTAGAAGATTCTTTGCTCATTTTGGATCGAAAGTAGCTGATTTAAAAAGAGTAAGCTTTGGTGGTATTAATCTAAACAATCTACCTTCAGGTAAAGTAAGATTTCTTGAAAGAGATGAATATGAAAACTTACGACACTTTATGAAAGAGCAAACAAAAGTAAATAGAAAAAACTCTTCACAATATGATAGTCAAGAAGATGAATACTAATCTAGCTAATTTTTTTCGCCCAAAAACTCTAAATGAGTTTATAGGGCAATCACATATAATATCAAAAGACAAAGCACTATATAAACTTATTGAAAAAAAAGAGATTCCTCATCTATTTTTTTATGGTAAGCCAGGAACTGGGAAAACTACATTAGCAAAAATTATTGCATCAAATAGTGGATATGATTTTTATAGTCTTAATGCTACTAGTTTAAAAATAGAAGAATTAAGAGTTATATTTAAAAAGTATGATGGTGCTTTAATAAAACCTTTGATTTTTATTGATGAAGTTCATAGACTTACAAAAACACAACAAGAAGTCTTACTTCCTATAATGGAAAATTATGATGCTATAATTATTGGAGCTTGTACAGAAAATCCATTTTTTACTTTAACAAATGCTATTCGTTCAAGAAGTTTTTTATATGAATTTAAACCTTTGAGTTATGATGAACTTTTGATATTAGTAGATAAAGCTATAGATAAACTTGATATAACTATACAAGATGATGCAAAAGATTATCTTATTACAAGTAGTTCAGGAGATGGTAGAGCTTTATTAAACTTAATTGATTTTGCATCTAAAGTTAATACTACTTTAACAAAAGAACTATTAATAGAACTTAGAGAAAATAGCATAGGTGATGGAGTGAGTTCTTCTCAAAGTCACTACGATATAACTAGTGCTATGATCAAATCAATAAGAGGTAGTGATATAGATGCAGCTTTATATTATTTAGCAAGATTAATTGATGGGGGAGAGAGTGTAGAGTATATATCTAGAAGACTTGTAATAAGTGCTAGTGAAGATATAGGCAATGCAAATCCAAATGCACTTAATATAGCTACAAGTACTATGTTAAGCACTTCTAAAATAGGCTATCCTGAATCTAGAATAATACTTTCTCAATGTGTGGTATATTTAGCTTCATCTCCTAAATCAAACAGCTCTTATATGGCAATAAATAATGCTTTAAATTATATTAAAAACAATGAAGTTTTAGATATACCTAAAAATATACAAGATAATGGTATTGGATATAAATATCCTCATGATTTTAATGGTTATGTAGAACAAACTTACTTAAGTAAAAACTTAAAATTTTATGAAACTAAAGAGATTGGATATGAAAAAACACTTAATGATTGGGTTCATAAAATTAAAAATATGGTATAATTTCTAACTAATTTATTACTAGGAACCTTGATGAAACACCTTATAACTACAGCAGACTTTTCAAAAAACGAAATACTTAAACTATTTGAAGATGCTAAAATGTTTTTAGATTTATCTTCAAACAAACTTTTAGAGGGAAAAGTTATAGTAACTTTATTTTTTGAAAACTCTACAAGAACAAGAAGTAGTTTTGAAATAGCTGCAAAAAGATTAGGTGCAGAAGTAGTAAACCTTGAAGTGCAAACAAGTTCTACAAAAAAAGGTGAAACTGTTGAAGATACAGTTGCAAATTTAAATGTAATGAAACCTGATGCTATTATTATTAGACATAGCGATTGTGGTTTACCAAATAGTTTAAAAAGTCATGTAGATTGCCCTATATTAAATGCAGGTGATGGAAAAAATGCACATCCAACTCAAGCATTATTAGATCTATTTACAATCATGGAGCATTTTGATTATAAAGTAACAGGAAGAAATATAGCCATAATAGGCGATATTTTGAACTCACGGGTTGCTTCTTCAAATTTAGAGCTATTGCCTAGGTTTGGATTAAATCCAATTCTCGTAGCTCCTAAGGAGTTTCATGTTGTATCTAAATATCCAACTGTAAAAAATATCAAAAAAGTTATTGATGAGTTAGATATTATAATGAGTTTAAGAGTTCAACATGAAAGACATACTTTTCATCTTTCAGAAAAAGAACTTGAAGCAACTAAAAGAAAGTATGCAAAAAAATATTGTATTACTAAAAAAGCTATGGGCGATAGAGATATATTACTTATGCATCCAGGACCTGTAAATAGAAATGTTGATATAAGTGATGAGATGATAGATGATCCTAGATCAAAAATTCTTGAACAAGTTCATAATGGTGTAGCTATTAGAATGGCTTGTTTAAAAAAGCTAATCTTAAATCAATAAATATTTATAGTGAATTTAAAAGAAGAAATGAACCTTCTTGGTTCAAAAAAGGAACCTTTTCTTTTTATAATAAACTATGATATAAGTAAATATGAGTTAATAAACTTAAAAAATATTCCTAAAGATATCAAATATGAAATTGATACAAACTACAATACTAATCATAATACAAATATGGCTAAAGAGCCTATAGAATATAAGATATATGAAAAACAATTTAATAAAATTCAAGATGAGATATCTAATGGAAATAGTTATTTAACAAATTTAACTATACAAACTACAATACATATAGATTTACAATTAAAAGATATTTATGAAAAAGCAAATGCTAAATATAAGTTATTATATAAAGATGAATTTATATCATTTTCCCCTGAGCAATTTTGTGAAATAAAAAAAGATAAAATATATACTTATCCTATGAAAGGTACAATTGATGCTAACATTCCAAATGCCCATGACAAAATCATGGAAGATAAAAAAGAGTTAGCAGAACATACTATGATAGTAGATTTGTTAAGAAATGATTTATCCATAGTATCAAAAAATGTAAAAGTAGAGAAGTTTAGATATTGCCAAAAAATAAAAGCTGGAGAAAAAGAGCTTTTACAAACTAGTTCAAAAATATCTGGACAATTAGAAAAGAATTGGCAGAATAGATTAGGGGAGATTATAACTTCTATATTACCAGCAGGAAGCATCACAGGAACACCAAAAAAAAGTACTGTGAATATTATAAAAAAGATAGAAAACTATGATAGAGGATACTTTACAGGGGTATTTGGAGTATTTGATGGAGATAGTCTAAATAGTGCTGTAATGATAAGGTTTATAGAAAAGCTAGAAAATGGTAAAATAGTATATAAAAGTGGTGGTGGAATAACTTGTGATAGTGATCCTAAAAAAGAGTACCAAGAGATGTTAGATAAGATTTATATACCATGAGTAACAACTATATTCAAGAGATTACCTCTAAAAGCTATTTTGAAACAATAAAATGTAAAGATGAAGATATCTTTAACATACATTATCATAATAAAAGAATATCCAATACTATTGGTTTAAATATTGATTTAAGTGAATATATATATCCTCCAAGTAATCAACTATTAAAATGTAAGGTTATATACAATGAAGAGGGTATTGTAGATATATCTTATTCAAAATATACTGTAAATAAATATAATATATTTAAAATAGTTGTAGATGATACAATCGAATATAAATATAAATCAACCGATAGGTTCCACATAGAACAATTGTATTTAAAAAAAGGTATTGCGGATGATATTATCATTGTAAAAGATGGTTTTATAACTGATACAAGCATTGCCAATATAGCTATATTTAAAGATAATCAATGGTTAATACCAAGAAAACCTCTATTAGAGGGTACAACTAGAGCTAGACTAATACAAAGCGATTCAATAAAAGAATCTGATATATCTATAGAAGATTTAAAAGGTGCTAATAAAATTGCAATAATGAATGCTATGATAGATTTTCAAATAATCCAAAATCCAAATATTATATATTAAAGTCTATATCCTAAATTTTGTATAGTATAAAATAGATCTTTACCAACTTTTTTCCTCACTCTTAATAAAAAGTTTTTAAGTGCTGATTCACTCATCTTAGAATCTTCCCAAATATGTTGATCTATTTGTTCTTTTGTTGTAATCCCATTTTTATTTGCTATTAAAAGTTCCATAAATAAAGCTTCTTTTTTATTAAGAGATACTTCCTCTTCATCTTTGATGATTAGTTTCTTGTTTCTATTATAAAACACATTATTTTTAACCAATATGATATCTTTATTTTTTATTAACTCTGTACATTTTTCTAAAACAGCTTTAAATGAGGTAAAATCTATTGGTTTTATCTCATAAGCAGTTAGATTAAGAGGTATTGCTTTTTAATAAAAAACTTTTTCATCTTTATGAGTCACTTAGAATAACAATAGGTATATTTTTATTTTGAACTCTAACTTTTTACAATAAAACTAGTGCTATTCCATCATCAA
>LLEK01000132.1_pt1 | contig 13185 bp, 18 predicted proteins | sample 595821 | NCBI WGS metagenome assembly LLEK01 (sample SAMN02919311, study PRJNA255460) | bioreactor metagenome | biome: chemostat; feature: culture 2011_25.1; material: sediment; isolation source: day79 25degC chemostat 2011 inoculated with Wadden Sea sediment taken from... | place: Germany: Bremen ...
GGAAAATGCAGCCTTTTTATCTGCCCACAAACCGCCGGGCGGCATTGATGTTGCCAGTCTGAAAACAACTCATGACTTGATGGCGGTTCTGGGACTGGGCACGAAAGATAAAGATCGGGGGAATACGACTTTTTGGGTGATGGCAGGGGTGGCACTGCTTGCCCTTGCTGTTGTTTTTGTCTGGAGCGGTATCTTTTCGCAAGAAGGCGTGAAGCCGGTTATTGAAACGAATGTTCCTGAAACACAACCTCAATTGACGATTGATATCTTTTCTGATCGGGGGCAGCATCCGACATATGCGTTTGGCGAAGATTTAAATTTACAAGTCCGCCTGAGCCGCAAGGCATGGCTGTTATGTGATTATGAACAGGTGGATGGCAAGGTCATCCGCATTTATCCCAATGATCAGGTGCGTGATATTCAGGCCTTTGCCGCCCATCAAGACCATATCTTAAGCGCCAGCCAGAACGCGCCGTTCCGTATCCGTCTTGGGCCACCTGCCGGGCAGGAAACGGTTACCTGTTATGCCAGCGAAGACCCTTTGCAAGGGGAGGGGCGTCCCCTTAATGCGGCAATGGACCGCATGAAGGTGACGTTGAAACCGTAAATCTCTAAAAAGAATTTGCCCATATCCAAAAAAAAAGCCTCTGACCTCTCCATAAACTCAGCAAGCAGTTTAAACAAATGGAGTCAGGAGCATGTCTGCTTTTATCAAAACAACGTCCAAACGTCTGGCCTTTGGCGCCATGATGCTGGGGGCCGACGGTGAGTTTGAGCGCGTGTGTCACCCAACCGCCGTCTTTTGGCGAGGGAATTGATTTTCGTGAAGCGCGTTACAATGAAATTTCAGCAATGCGCACCTATCGTGAATGTCGCGATCATGCCTTGGAACTGGACCGTGAAGCCCAGACCAATCATGACCCGGCCAAATATCTTGCCAGTGCGCGTATGATTGAAAAATGTGAATCTGATCTGGGACCGGATGTTGCCGGAATTGCCACAGATGAACGTATGCGCGCCTATGCCTTGACGGTGCAGAACCATCTTAAAGGTGGGGACGTGGAAGGGGCGCGGGAAAATCTGGATAAATTTGCCGCAAATTTTGATGGGCAAGATCTCTATTTTGCTGATGGGTCGTCTTTCCTGCAAACAATGGAAGTTCTGTTGGGTAAACGCGGGGCAGGGTCTATCGGGCGTTACAGTGATGCCAATGTCAATAATGATCTGAAATCCGAATTACGCCGCGTGCGTTATTGGGAACGCAACTAGGAATTAGGAAAGGGAGGCCCTTATGTCTGAATTACCATTACTGATAGATCGTATGGAACCCAAACGTCTGGCTTTGACATTAGGGGCCGTTTTTCTGGGTGGGGCGATTTTAATGGCCAGCTCAAGCGTTGCGTGGAGTGCACCGAACTGGACACCGCAAAGTTCAGAACGTCTTGTGAAGCTGCCGCCCAGCTATTTGCAAAAATCTATTGACCATGATTTTGCCAATTCCGAACTGGGGACCGCCATTCAAAAAACGGAAGAAGATATTTCCCTGAAAGGCAACACATTGGGCGATTTGCAAAAAGCGATTGAAACGTCAGATGGGGAGGTGCGTGGTGATTTACGTCATCAGTTTTTGGCGGAAAAACGCGCTTATCTGAACATGATGTCCGATCGTAATGAACTGCGCCGCAAACACCTGATGACCAAGCGTCGTTTGTTTGACGACATGCTGGAACGGCTCAGCCGTGAAGAGGGCGAGATGACCCCGGAAAAGGAAGAATTGATCGAGTTGCAAAAAGCAGCTGCCGAGCGGTTTGAATCCTCCGTTGCCAAGGTTGATCAACGTTTGTTTGAAACACCCGATCTGGAAGAAAGCAAATATTCTCAGCAGTACAGCAAGAACCGGACGGCCATTGAACAATTGGTTGCCCGTATTGATAACCACCGTATGAACCAAACCCCCATGTCGGACAATGGGGTGCCCTTGACGCGGGTGGAACATGTCCGTCGCATGGTTGCCGATGTACAGACAGAATTGGCGGTTCTGGAACAGGAAGAAACCATTCTTGGTTATATGGCGAAGTTGGTGGCACTTGATGCAATGACCTTGGCTGAAGAAGGTATTGATGAAGAGATGATCGACAGCGATGTTGCACAATCCAGCCTGACCCCTGCCGATAACGTATCGTTCTTTCTGAATAACTGATTTGAAGAATTGAAGGAGTATAGAACCATGAAAACGCAAATTTTTGCACTTGGTGCGGCGACCCTGATTGCCATGAGTGGTATTGCACAAGCCGGAACCCTTGAAAATCTGGAGCGTGAACGCGCCATGACGATCAAGACGTTCCTTGACTCATCCCTCACCATTGATGAACGACAAGCCAAACTGGACAGCCAACGTCGTCGTTTGGTTGATCTGGAACGCATTGTGATGCGTGATAAATCGTTGCGTGGGCAAAATACTAAAAATGTCCGAATTGCCTTTAAAAACTATGATGTCACGTTTTTGGGGCATGCATCGGCGGAAAAAGGACACACAATGGTGGATCATTGGTTGACGCAATTCGGTGTCAATACAGGCAGCGTGATGTCCAGTCGGGTTGGGAGACGGTGATATGCGAAACGTCCTTCATATGGCTGATAGCGGATCACGTGCCTTAAGTTATCTGTTGGGCGCTTTATCCCTTGCTTTGGCGGCAGGTGTGTTTGCCACCTCAATGGCGCCGGCTGCGATTGCACAATGGACACTGGAAGTTTTCGGCGTGTCTTTTGTGGCTTTGTTTTCCACCCTTGTTTTCGTCAGTTTGTTTGCATGGGTCCGTATGGGACAATTTCGGGACCGCAAAGATTTCTGGCTGGAAGTCGGTTTGCATGGGGCAAATGGCGTCTCCACATTGGCGCTGACTTATACCTTGCTGGGGATCAGTTTGGGGATCGGGACGTTGGCTCATCAGGAACTGACGCCTGAAACCGTGCAACCCATTATCCGTGATTTGACCAAACATTTTTCACTGGCTTTTTTAACCACTGTGGTTGGGTTACCGAGTGCAGCCTTGTTGCGCGCCCTGTTATCCATCAGCCATCAAAGCCGTCTGGAAGAGGAGAAAATCCAATGAAGTATCTTGTTTTCAACGCGGTTGTGTTTCTCGCCCTTGGTTATCTGATTGCTGGGGGGGAACCAAAAGAATTCAAATCAAATATGGAACAGTCGGTGCAAAAGGTGAAAGCCCAGACCCAAGCGGCGTTGGCAAAACCGGCCCCTGTTTCTAAAGCAATTCCGATAGAAACCAAGGTTGCTCAGCCGATTGAACCTCAACCGAGTGTTTCGCAGAAAAAGCAGGCTGAAAAAACTGCACCGATTGAAGAAGTCAAAAAACCGACCACACCCCCACCTCTGCCAAGCGCTGTAAAAGTGGCGAAGGTGGAAGCAAAGAAAGCCCCGCCCCAAGCGTTGAACCTATCACGCAATCGGTTGAAGTTGCGCAAACGACACAAGAACCGGAAACAGCCCTGATGAGTGCAAAAGAACGCAGTAAAGCCTTGCGTCAAATGGTGGCGGATATGGAACAAATGTTTGCCCGCAAGATGACACAGTAAAGGATAATCCGGTTATGATGCGCAGCCTTCCCCATAAACTTTCCCTGACGATGACGTTGGGTTTTGCGCTCTGGTTGGTGCTGTTGTGGGTCATGCCGGGACAGGAAGATCATAAGGTTGAGAAGAAACAACAGATCCGTGAAGCACAACCCATAACCCAACCTGTCGAAGATTCTCCGATTGTGCAGGCGGCAATTGTTTTACCGCCACCGCCCAAGGTGGAAATAACAAAGGTTGAAGCGCCAAAGCCCGTTGTGAAAGCCTCCAAACGGGTTGAGCCGGAAAAAACAACAAAGAAGATCGTTGAAAAACAACCTGTCAAACCAACACCTCAGCCCGTTGTTCAGGCCAAGCCAAAACCAGCCCCCAAACCCGTTGAAAAACAAACTGAACCAAAACCGATAAAGCCTGCCCCGCCGATTGAAACCGTTCAAGAAGTCAGTGTGGCACAGGCAACCGGGGGCCGTGCCTTATTGCGGGTCTTGGAACATGGCAAAGGCCCGCAGATTGAAATTGCATGGCCACAAGAGGCCAAAGCGCGTGATTTATTGTTTGCACGCTTTCAACAATGTTTCGGGATGGAAAGTGTGGTGATGGATGGAGCGGGTAATCTGTATCGCACAGCCGAAGGTCGCGGCACGCGCTGGGAAATCAATATGGATCGTTATAGTGGTTTTTTGCGGCAGGCTGCCGGACAGATTCCACAAGCCGAACGCCGTATTGAACAGGCGATTTTGCGTCATCATCGCGGGCTGAATGATCCGTCGTTGGTCCGGATTTTTCCCCGTCGCGTCGATGCTTCGTTGCTGGGGGGGCTTCAATCTGTTGCGGGTCCCAATTACATGCAGGCCAATCACATTCGCGCACGCTATGAATTACAAAATAATCGGGTGGTTGTGCGCGATATTCGCCTGAATGGGGCGGTGATGGACGGCATGATCGCCCTTGCTCCATACAAACGGTGTTGAGGGAGAAAGTCATGTTGAAATCAGTATTGATCGTTCTTCTTACCTTAATGGGGGTGAGTGCCTGTGTCAGTAATCCGCAATATCGGGATTTAAAACAGGCAGATGAGGCTGAAATAAAAGCCACAGATGTCAATTTCCATGTGCTTTCGCCGTTTTATCGCGATCCCCCGGATTGTGTGGCGGTTATGATGTCCCATAATAAAGAAAATCCGCAAATGGCGGCGTTAATCTCAACCGCATTGGCACGTCATTTGGGTGAAAAAGTGGATCGGGTGATTTTTCCGCGTAAAACCCGCCATCTGGCAAAACGTTTAGGACTTGATTTACAAGATAAAAGGGACCGGCAACGATTTTCCCGTCAGACAAAATGTCGCTTCTTTGCCGTGGCGGAACTCTATGATCTTGGCGATGATTATGTCGGTATCTTTGCCAAAAAACATATCGGGGTGCGGGTGGATTTAAAACGAATTTCCGATGATGCGCTTTTGTGGCAAGCCGCCCATACAGTGTGGCGCGCCGATGGTGGTTTGCCTCTCTCCCCCGTTGGGGCGCTCAGCGGTATGGCAAGTGCTGCGATGTTTGCTCAAGATAACGAGATTATGCCCTCTTTGATTGATGATGCGCTGCGTCGAATGGTGCGGACATTACCCTATGGTATGACAGGCGTCGGCTCTTAAGCGTTTTTTTTGTTCAGCCAGTTTTCAATTCCCAGTCCGGCACGTTTGCCAAGGGCGAAGCAGCCCGTTAGCAAATACCCCCCGGTCGGGGCATCCCAATCCAGCATTTCGCCAGCGAAAAACAAGCCGGGGTGATTGTTGTGCATCAGGTCTGTGTTTAGATCGTCAAAACACACCCCGCCGGCGCAACTGATGGCTTCTTCAATTGGTCGTGTGGCTTGTAAACCAATTGGCAGGTTTTTAATGGCTTTAGCCAGTTTATTCATATCTGAAAAAACATCCTTGCTGAGACATTCACGCAAGAGCGCGGCCTTGACCCCACTCAGCCCGGTTGTTTTGCGGATATGGTTGGATAAAGAGGCCCGCCCGCGTGGTTTGTTAAGCGCGGTTTTCAGGGTTTCAAGGCTGCGATCCGGGCAAAGGTCCAGATAGAGGGTGGCTGTCCCTGTCTGTTCTAGGGATTTGCGTAAAGCTCGGCTGTGGGTATAGACTGCACTGCCTTCAACACCATTTTCACAAATGACGAATTCGCCTTTGGTGGTGATATTGCCTGCGCGCAAACCAACGGATTTGACCGGGGCACCTGCAAAACGGTCGATAAAAACAGGGGACCAGTCACGTATAAAGCCGCAATTGCTTGGTCTGAAATCATGCATCTTGATATGGCGGGTGGCAAAGGGCGTGCGCCAATGACCATCGGACCCCAATTTAGGCCAACTTACACCGCCCATTGCAAAAAGCGTGGCCTCACAAGAAAACGTCTTTTCCCCATCGGGTGTTTCAAAAAGATGACCGTTTTCAGCCCAATTCAGCCAGCGGTGGCGGGTGTGGATTGTTAAACCGTTGCTGCGTAAGCGTCGCAACCAACTGCGTAGAAGCGGGGCAGCTTTAAAATCGGTGGGAAAGATGCGCCCGGAACTGCCGATAAAGGTCTCGATCCCTAAATCCTGTGCCCAGTTACGGACGTCTTCAGGTTTGAAATCTTCAAGGATATCTTGGAAAAAGGGGAAGTTTGTATGATAGCGCGAGCGAAATGTGTCGAAATCTTCACCATGCGTCAGGTTCATGCCACTTTTACCCGCCATCAGGAACTTGCGGCCCAACGACGGCATGGCGTCAAACAAATGAACGTCAAACTCTTTGGTAACAAGATGTTGGGCAGCCATTAATCCGGCAGGGCCACCGCCGATAATCGCAATAATGGGTTTTGTCATGGTCGGGTACGCCCTAAAATAAAAAGAGAGGATGGTTCGGGGTGGACCATCCTCTCTATAGGGTCTATTTCAAACGGTGTCTAGAGGGGCTCACCGTTTGAAAGTGAGGCTTCTCTTAAGGGCAAGCAGAGAAGATGCTTATTTTATACGCCTGTTCCGGACAGTTTTTCTGTGAGGTGCTTCACAAACCTGTTATTTTATCTTCAACAATAATACCAAGGGCTAAAATCAAAGATGGTTGTTAGGGATAAAAAAGCGCTTCTGTCCAACAGTGAATTACTGAGCGGTCTGGACGAAGCCATGCTTGATCGTCTGTTGTCGATGACAGTGACACGCAGACTGGATAAAAACGAGACACTGTTCGTCAAAGGGGATCCGGGCGATAGTTTGTTCGGGGTGCAGGAAGGTAAAATCAAGATTGTGACGACGTCGCCCAATGGTAAGGAAGTCACCTTGAATATTATCGAGGAAGGGCAATTTTTCGGTGAGATTGCCTTGTTGGATGGTATGGATCGTACCGCCGATGCTGTTGCGATGGAAAAAACCGAAGTTTTGGTCATTCAGCGGCGCGATTTCATCCCGTTTCTGGAAAAACATCCCAAACTGTGCATTCAGGTGATGCAGTTATTGTGTCATCGTGTGCGTCTGACATCGGAAATGGTCGAAGATGCGGCCTTTTTGCCGTTGGACGGGCGTTTGGCGAAACGCCTTTTAAACCTGGCGGACCTTTATGGGCAGGAACAATCCGGTGGTGGTGTGTTAATCGGTTTAAACCTGCCGCAACAGGAATTGGCCCGTATGATGGGAACCAGTCGGGAAAGCGTGAATAAACAGCTGCAAATCTGGCGAAATGAAGGCTGGATCGAATTGGCCCGTGGCAAGGTCACGATCTTGAACGAAGATGCCTTGCAATATGTGTTGGAAGCCGCCGAATTCGATTAACCCGGCGGCTTAACGGATAGACATGCTTAGGGAGCTTTGGACTCACTGCGGGCCATTTCTTCAATGGCATGGTTTTCCAGATAGTTCGTCAGGTAATGATAGGCTTCGTCAATATCATCAGTAACGGTAAAAAGTTTCAAATCTTCGGGGCTGATGGTGCCGTATTTGACCAGTGCTTCCAGATTGACCACATCATTCCAGAATTCTTTGCCATAAAGCACGATTGGCAGTTTTTTGCTGACTTTTCCGGTTTGGATCAAGGTTAAGGCTTCAAACAACTCATCCAATGTGCCGAACCCGCCGGGGAAAGCGACCATTGCCTTGGCAAGATACATAAACCAGAATTTACGCATGAAGAAATAGCGAAACTCAAAAGACAACTGACGGGTGATATAGGGGTTTTGGCTCTGTTCAAACGGTAATGTGATGTTGAAGCCGAGGTTTAGCCCTTTGGCTTCAGATGCCCCGCGGTTTCCGGCTTCCATAATGCCGGGACCACCACCGGTGCAGATAACAAAACGTTTCTTGCTGCCTTCCAAGTTTTTGGACCAGAGTGTTAAGCGCCGGGCAAGTTCACGCGCGTCTTCATAATAACGCGACATTTTGACATCCATTTCTGCGCGTACTAAATCACTGCCCAGTTTTTTGGCTTCTTCCAGTTTTGTTTCGGCAACATCACGAGGAAGAAGGCGGGCGGATCCAAAAAAAGATGATGGTGTCTTCGACGTTCTGAGCCTCAAAACGGGCATCGGGTTCGATATATTCCGACAAAATCCGCAATGGGCGACCTTCGCGGCCCTCGATAAAATGTTTGTTCAAATAAGCCTGAACGGGGGGATAGGGAGATTCAACCATACGACACCTCAATTTTTGTTGTTATTTTATAATAGTTTGTATTTGTTAACAAAAATTGCAAGGGGGAAGAGCGGGTTCTAAATTATTTATATGGGATTTATTTTTCCCATTTGGAAAGGGCATCATCATCGGATTCGCGGGCATCAACCCAACTGCCGCTCCCGTTATCGTCTTCTTCAAGTTTCCAGAAAGGGGCCTTGGTTTTTAAAAAGTCCATCAGGAATTGCGCAGATTCAAAGGCAGCCTGACGATGGGCCGAAGCCGTAACCACCAAGACGATATTCTCCCCCGGTTCCATACGGCCGTAGCGATGAATGATCAGGACATCTTCTAAAGACCAGCGTTGACGTGCCGTTTCTTCAATTTCGGCCAGTTTTTTTTCTGTCATGCCGGGGTAATGTTCCAGCGTCATGGCGCAAACGCGGGTGTCGTCTTCCTTGGTATGCTGGAAATCTCGAACCAGACCGACGAAAGAACAAATACCGCCTATGGCCGTATTCCCCTTGCTCAAAGCATTGATTTCCGCCCCGACATCAAAGTTTTCTTCCTGAACGCGGATCATAAAACTATCCCCCTGTGACAGGTGGGAAAATGGCGAATTCGTCGGTGTTTTGGACCGGGGCGTCCAGTTGCGCGTAATCCTGATTTAGGGCAACACGGATGACTTTGTCTTCACCCAAGGCTTCTGCATACGCATCCCCCTTGGTGCGTAGGTAATCCAAGGCATCCTCAACAGTTTTAACGGTATCGGGCAGGTCGATTTCTTCTTCAGCACATCCGATTTTTGTGCGCAACCATGCGAAATAGAGAACTTTCATTACTGATTTACCTCGCTATAAGGGATGAAATCGACCAGATCACCGGCCTCAATTTTATGGACATGATCGGGGATTTCCACAAGGCCGTCCGTTTTGACCATTGAGGTTAAAACACCGGATCCTGTGGTGTGGAACAATTCAACGACCGGGCCGTAAGGTGTGTCTTTTAAATAGGCCCGTTGCCATTCGTAACGCCCGCCTTTGTGGTCCAGTTCAAAAGCGGCGGCAACTTTGTAACTGCGACTTTGAATATCGCTTCGCCCTGAAAAACCGGCAATCATAGGCCGGGCAATCATCATGAAGGTGACAAGCGTTGCAACCGGATTACCCGGCAGTCCAATGAAGGGTTTGCCTGCAATGTCCCCTAGGGCAATCGGTCGCCCCGGTTTAATGGCAATCCGCCAAAAATCGATTTTCCCCAGCGTTTTGACAGCGGATTTAACGTGGTCTTCTTCCCCCATCGAAACCCCGCCGGAGGTAAACAGGATATCGTGATCTTGTGCCGCGTGTTTCAAGGCATCGGTAATGGTGGTTAAGTCATCCGGTAGGATGCCAAGATCGGTGACTTCAAACCCCATGCTGTCCAACATGGACATGACGGTGTAGCGATTGATGTCGTAAATGCAGCCATCTTCCAAATCCTGTCCCGGGTCACGGATTTCATCACCCGTAGAAAAAACAGCAATTTTTAAAGGGACGTACACATTTAAGTCTGTCTTGCCGATTGAAGCACATACACCGATGTCGGCAGCCCGTAGTTTGCGGCCCTTTTTCAGGACAACGTCACCGGTCTGGATGTCTTCGCCTGCTTTGCGGCGGTTGGCTCCTTGTTTGGCAGCGCATCCTTGCGCAAAGGTCACAATCCCGTCTTTTTCACAGGTGTTTTCCTGCATGACAACCGTGTCGGCGCCTTGTGGCATCGGTGCGCCGGTAAAAATACGAAAAGTCTCGCCCGGCTTAAGGGGGCGGTCCATCGGGTGTCCGGCGGCAATCCGGGCGGTGACGGGCAGCTTGGTTTCGTCATCTGCATTTAAATCGGCAAAGCGCAGAGCATACCCATCCATTGCGGAATTATCGTGTGGCGGAACATTGCGCGGGGAGATGATATCTTCTGCCAGAATTTTACCGACACATTGGCGTAAAGGTAAAGACGTGGTTTGGGCAATCGGCTTGACTGTTTCTGAAATTTTGCGTCGGGCCTCGGGCAGAGGCATCATGTCATCGCTATGGGAAAAACAGCAGTCAAAAACGGGTGTCATGGTTCTCTCCGCAAATCCAGATGCGAAATAATAAAGTCGGCAATGCCGTCGATGTCTTTGAGGTCGATCAAGGGGCGGTCAATATCACGTAATTGTTCGTCACTGGCGACGGCAAGAATGGTCGGGTCGTCGGGCCAAAGTGGTTCACGTCCATAAGACGGACGGTGGACTTCTATTTTGGGATGATTGTTGAATTTGAAACCTTCAATCAGAACAAGGTCTACATCGCTCATATGCTGGATGAGATCTTCGATTTCGGGTTCTTCATCCCCACGCAATTCGTGCAGCAAAGCCCAGCGATGACTGGACGCCAGCATGACTTCCTTGGCACCAGCTTCGCGCTGGCGATAAGAATCTTTACCCGGCTGATCAATATCGAACTGGTGATGGGTATGTTTGATGGTGGAAACGTTAAAACCATGCTTGGTGATTGCCGGGATTAGAACTTCCAGCAAAGTTGTTTTGCCACTGCCGCTTTTACCAACGATACCAAATATTTTCATTTAATCGACCATATGTTTTAAACCGGTGCGTAGGTAGTCATACCCGGTAATCATCGTCAAAAGGGCTGCAAGCCATAACCCGACGTATCCGACTGTAACGGTTTCAGCGACCCACAAATAAGGTCCGGCGTTTCCGACGATCAGAAAACCCAATGCCAGCATTTGAATGGTGGTTTTCCATTTGGCCAACAGGGTAACGGGAACGGATATTTTTGTTTCCGCTAAAAATTCGCGCAAACCGGAAACCAGTAACTCACGCACCAAAATAACGCCTGCTGCCAAAACATGGATGCCTTCGATCGGGCCAAACCCCATGAGCATGACAATCAGCGTCCCGATAAGAAGCTTATCGGCAATTGGGTCCATAAATTTACCAAGGGCGGATTGCAGGTCCATTCTGCGGGCCAGCCAGCCATCGAAAAAATCGGTGATACAGGCATAGACATATAATGAAAAGGCCATCCAGTTGCCTTCGGGTTCGCCAACCATATATAGACCGACCAAAACAGGGATGATCAGAATGCGTGACGCTGTCAGGATATTGGGGACGTTCCAGAGCATTTGAATTTTTCTTTATATGAACAGGATGAGCGTAAAGGAAAAAATAGACTATAGATCTTTTAAAAAAAAGCGGCTTTTTTTCTTATCGTCTTTTTACATATTTTGACAGGTAAATCTTTTCCTTTTTGCCTAGAAGACCATCCAAGTGTAAGCTAAAATAAAACGAGCGCGGATGATCAAGGGGGATTGTTAGACTTTATGAGACGAAAAATACTCATAAATATGTTTTTTTTATGCCTGTTTTTGTCGGCGCCGTTGCGGATGTCTTCTGCGAATCCTGGACAAGACCATGTGGAAGTTGCCGTTCCTATCATTTCACAATTGGTGCATCAGGACGAGAACGGCAAATGGCAAGGTCCGTTGATCGACCTTTTAAAACGTGCGGAACAGGAAATCGGCATTCCTTTTCATTTGCGCATGGTGCCTTTTAAGCGCGCCATTGTGATGGTGGAAGAAGGCGATACCGATTTTGGTGTCTTTTTGGAAAGCCCGAAACGAAACCAAGTCGGCATGCCGATTGTGAAGCTTGGGGATGCCCAATATATTATTGTCTCTTTAAAAGACAAGCCGATCCATAATTTAAGCGAACTGGAAAATAAATCAGTCGCCCGTATTCGGGGCGGTGCGGAAATAAAGACTCTCAAAGGTGTGCCCGGTTTGAAGTACTATTACTTCAATAATCACAGAGATGGGACACACCTTTTACAGTATGGACGGGTTGATGCTTTGGTGACGGCTGATTTCCGTTTGTTGGATGCGGTGGATCAGAATATAGTGACGTTTGCAGAATTGGCGGAACCTGTGCCATTGGAACCTCGGGAACTTTGGCTCTATTGGTCATGGAAATCAAATCTGGATTTCTCGTTGGTTCGGCGCTTGAAGAGTATTCCAAATCTGCATTTAGATCCCCTTAATCCGGCAAAATTACGTGAACGTTATCTCGCAAAATAGATTAATTTTCGTGAAAATGATCGTAAATCAGTTTGGCAGTTGTCTTGTTGATGCCGTCAACGGCTTCCAGATCGCTTAAGCCGGCTTGTGCCACGCCTTTGGCGGACCCGAAATGGTGAAGCAAGGCTTTCTTTCGTTTGGCACCAATCCCGCTAATATCATCCAGAACGGACTTTGTGGTGGCTTTGCCGCGTTTGGCGCGATGGGTGCCGATGGCGAAGCGGTGGGCCTCGTCGCGCAGGCGCTGGATAAAATGATTGACCGGGTCTGTATGTTCCAGTTGAAACGGTTCTTGTCCGGGGATGACGATTTTATCATATCCGGCATTTCGTTCCGGGCCCTTGGAAATCCCGGCCAAGGTAACATCGTCGATGCCAAGCTCTTCAAAAACAGAAACAGCGATGCCCAATTGCCCTTTGCCCCCATCAATAATGACGAGGTCCGGCCATTGGCCTTTTTCCTTATCCGGGTCTTCCTTGATAGCGCGGCTGAAACGACGGGTTAAAACTTCGCGCATCATGGCGTAATCATCATCGCTTTGCGCTGTTTTGATGTTGAATTTACGATAGGCATTTTTGATAAAACCATCCGGTCCAGCGGCAATCATGGCCCCGACCGAGTTGGTCCCCTGAATGTGGGAGTTATCGTAAACTTCGATCCTTTCCGGCATGCTGTCCATTTGCATAATGCGCTGGGTTTCCTGCAACAAACGACGTTGTGACGCACTTTGTGCCAACCGGCGCCCCAAGGCTTCACGCGCGTTGTTCATGGCATGAGTAATCAATTTGGTTTTTTCGCCGCGTTTTGGGCATTGCAGTGAAACTTTGCGTTCCGCCCGCACAC
>LLEK01000133.1_pt1 | contig 13140 bp, 9 predicted proteins | sample 595821 | NCBI WGS metagenome assembly LLEK01 (sample SAMN02919311, study PRJNA255460) | bioreactor metagenome | biome: chemostat; feature: culture 2011_25.1; material: sediment; isolation source: day79 25degC chemostat 2011 inoculated with Wadden Sea sediment taken from... | place: Germany: Bremen ...
CGATCATGGCGCGTACAGATGATATCATCAACGTGGCGGGTCACCGTTTGTCTACAGGCGGTATGGAAGAAGTTCTGTCAGCGCATCCTGATGTCGCGGAATGTGCGGTTATTGGTACGGATGACAAGCTGAAAGGTCAAATGCCGGTTGGCTTTATTGTCCTGAAAGCGGGTGTTGAGAAAGAACATGACGAAATCGTCAAAGAAGTCGTCAAAATGGTTCGTGAAAAAATCGGCGCGGTTGCAGCTTTCAAGAAATGCGTTGTCGTAGATCGTTTGCCGAAAACACGTTCCGGTAAAATTTTGCGTGGCACCATGCAGGCGATTGCAGATTGCAAAGACTATAAAATGCCTGCAACAATCGATGATCCGACCATTTTGCCGGAAATCGACGAAGCTTTGCAAACAATTGGTTATTCTTCCGCACGTTAAGTGCTTGGAAAATAATTCAGGAAAAGCGAGCTAGGATATCCCAGCTCGCTTTTTTTATTAGAAAATAAATTGAAAATTGGATATATAGAGGGTTATTAATCGAGGGTTGAATTGTGCGCGCGTATTGGTTGGCTGTCTTTTTTCTGCTGAGTGTTTTTCATGGACATGTGAACCGTGCCTGTGCGCAAAGCAATACCATCACGATTGGGATTTTTAATTTCCCCCCTTTTTATACAAAAAATAAATATTCCCAGGCAGAAGGAATATTGGTGGATCATGCCAATCAGGCGCTTAAAGAAGCCGGTTTGGTTGCGAAATATGAAATTTCATCAGCTGCCTTGTTAATTGAACGTTTGGGCAAAGGTGAACTTGATGCCGGGATGCTCATTCGTCATCCGGCTTTACTTGATAAAGCGTTTTATTCGAAGAACCCGATAAATCAAATTCAGTTGGTTGCTTATCGTTATGGATCTATCCCCGCCCTAAGCGGAATAGAAGATTTGTCCGGCAAGCGGGTCTTGACGATTGCCGGATATGGATACGGCGGCACCTTGAAGAAGTTATCGGAAAAAGGTATCGAACCAACTTATATTACAGCTCGCAATATCGAACAGGCTTTTGTCATGTTGGCGGCAAAACGGGCGGATTATTTTTTAACTTACTTAAAACCCGCGGAAATGTTTCGCAAAAATAAAACGGCGACACAGCCTGCAAAAGAGCTGGTCGCCGATAAATTATCTTCATTTAATGTCTACTGGGTCGTCAGCAAAGCTTCTGAGAATGCCGAGATGATTATGAAAAACCTTGGTGGTTTTTAGGAACTTTTCAGATTATCCAGTAATTTCCCAAGGGCGGCTTTCGCATCCGGTGTATCCCATTCAGTCCGCCCTGTAACCCCGCCGCGCATCAGGCCGTTTTGATCAATAATGAAACTGACAGGCAGGCTGCTGATTTTCATCATGCGTAAAAATTCCTGATCTTTATCAGAATAAGACGCCATCGCTGTTAATTCGCGTTTTTCAAGAAAATCGTCCGGGCTTTCGCGGCCTTGGCGCCCGGTAGCAATTGCAAGAACCACAAAATCCTTCTCTTTAAAATATTTTGCTAATTCGTTCAGGCCGGGCATTTCTTTAATACAAGGCGGGCACCATGTCGCCCATAGGTTTAATAACACCACTTTGCCCTTGAAATCAGCCAGTGTAACGGTGTTGCCATCTTTGTCGGTAAATTTGGTCTGTGGGGCTGGCGGCGTATTGACCAGGTTTTTATATCCGCGAATGCTGTGTTTCAGATCATAGAAATCATCAGCAGAAGCGGAAAAATTTATCAAAAGAGAAAAGGCGAAAACAAAAAAAGCAGCAGCGCGCATGGCTATGACCCCATAGTTCCTGAGAATAGGCGAGACAGTATATTCGAAAAAGGTCAAGAATAGGGCAAAGTCGCCTTTATTTGGAGGTCATCACCCAAATACCGTCCCAGTTATCCGGATCAACGGTTTCTTTGAGGTGCTCGCAACGTTCAATATAAATTTCGGAAGCCTTATCTTTGGGATTGAGGCTAAGAACTTTTTTGAAGCTGTCAATCGCGTTGTTAAAGGTGCCTTTGCGGTAGCATTCTATTCCGTCACGGAAATGGGCCAATGCATCGACCATATTGGGGAAGGTATCTTCGGTGTGATAATCAAGCAATTCGTAAATCGCAACCGGTTTGGTTTTGCCTTTTACAACCACATGATCCATTTCCCGGTAACGATAGGTGCCGCGTAAGGCCTTAAAGGTAAATTCCGAAATAAGGATATGGGCGCCATACTGTTTGGTGCCGCTTTCAAGACGTGCGGCTAGATTTACGCCATCCCCGATGACTGTGTAATCCATCCGTTTGGGCGATCCGATATTACCGGAAACCACGTTGTCCGTATTTAAACCAATGCCTATATCAATGGGCATCAAACCTTTGGCTGTGCGTTCTTTATTAAATTCACGTAATTTATTCATCATATCAATGGCGCATCTTACCGCCCGGTCCGGGTCATCTTCGTGCGGAAAAGGTGTGCCGAAGATGGCCATGATCGCGTCCCCGATGAATTTATCAAGCATGCCTTCTTCTGCGTTCAGGCAATCGACCATAACGGTGAAATACTCGTTCAACAGGCTGACAATCCCTTGTGCGCCGAGTTCTTCGGACAAGGTTGTAAAGCTTCGCACATCGGAGAACAGTACGGTGGCAACGCTGCTTTGCCCACCGAGAATTTCTTCGCCGCCGCCCATCAGCTTGTCAGCCAAACCCGGATCCATGTAGCGCGACATGGTGGATTTCATCCGTTTTTCCGAACTGATGTCTTCCATCATAATCATGGTACCGATTGCTTTGGAATCTTTATCCAGCAAGGGCAGGGTGGTAACGTTAATTGAGGTTTCTTCCGCATTTGGTCCGATTTTGAGAACGGCATCCAGTAAAATGTCGGCTTCGTTACTTTCCCGCACCATACGCAAACGTTCAACGACCCAGCTGTTCTCATCTGTGAAAAAGTCTTCGTCTTTCTTGTTGATGACTTCATCTTGTGTGGCTTTGAGAATGCGTAATCCTGCGGCATTACAGGTGACAATGACACCTTCTTCATCAAAGGTGACAACCGCGTTACTCATACTTTCCAGCATGCTTTCGTTATAATTTTTCATCTGCTGAACGTCAGCAAACAGTTGGGCGTTTTCCAGCCCAATGGCAATTTGCGAGGTAAATGCGGTCAGGCGTTGTTCGTCGTCCTGATTGAAGGGGCCGCCCTTTTTGTTCAGAACTTGCGTCACACCGATCACTTTTCCGTCCTTGTTTAAGACAGGACAGCAGAGAATGGAACGGGTGAAATATCCGGTTTGTTTATCAAAGGCGGGATTGAAACGAAGATCGGCATAGGCATAAGGGATATTGACGGTTTTCCCCGAAGTAAAAACCGCGCCGGCAATGCCGAGGTGATTGGGCAGGCGAATGTTGGTTGCGCCCAAGCCTTGACCAATCTGGGTATAAAGTTCGTTGGTTTTTTCGTCGTTGAGGAACAAGGTTGAACGATCGGCTTGCAACATCTTTGTGATGGCGCTCATAATCATTTGCAACAATGGACCAAGGTTGATTTCCGAAGAGACATCGGAGACCACATTTAGAAATTCGGCTTCCTGTTCACGCAATTTTTCCATGCGTTCAATAAACAATGTACCTTGCAATGCAATGGAGGCTTGGGTTGTAATTGCCTGCATAATGGCAAGATCGTCTTGGGTGAATTTGCAGCCATCATTTTTGTTTAAGGTTTGCGCAACGCCGAGAATATCGCCTTTAACAGTGCGTACCGGGGCACATAAAAATATTGCGTGTCTTGTATCCTGTGGCGTGGTCAACGCTGTGATTAAAACGTTTATCGGCATAGGCATCATCGACAATTTCAGCGGTGCCTGTTGTGTAGACAGCCCCCGCAATACCGGAATTGTTGAGGATACGAATTTCGCGTTTCACATCACCAAGAGCAACCCGCGAATAAAGCTCGTTGGTGGCAAAGTCATTGAGAAAAAGGGTGCCGCGCTCTGAATTAGTCGCTTTGGTCACGGCTTTCATAATAATGCGTAGTTGTTCATCCAGACTATCGGCACGGGCAACGTCGTGTGATACCTGCAGGACGAGCTCAGCTGAACTCGCGTTCACATAGGTATTGTTTTCTGAATCCTGTAGATCAGAACTACTTTCCGGCATGTTGTGCCTCCAACGTTTTCCTTAAGGCCGTGATTGTATCACGTAATTGTTGATTTTCATCTCGAAAGCTGCGTTCCTGCTCTTGTATTTGTTCATCGTAGCGATGTTTCATCAATTCCATCTCGTCACGCAAGGAACTGACGGTGCGTTGTAATTGCAGGGCTTCGCCATGTCCGTCTGCTTTGGTTTGCTGTACGGTTTCTTCTTTTTGTTGTTGTAAATTTTCCAATTGATCCCTTAGGGCCTGAGCGGTGTGGATTAAGGTGTTGGCTTCTTGCTTGCCGTCAGCCAAAGTTCTTTGAACTTCTTCATCCATATGGACACGCATCTTTTCCAATTCGTCGCGCAAGGCTTGGGCTGTCTGGGTTAATTGAAGGATTTCACCGTGTGCATCTGCGCGTGCTTTTTGGACGGCATCGTCCATTTCACGGCGCACGGCTTCCATTTCATCACGTAAGGCTTGTATTGTTTTTTGAAGCAGCAGGTTTTCTTGATGAGCATTGGCGACAGCTTTTTGCACAGCCTCATCTTTGTTGGCGTTGACCCGGTCAAGTTCGTCACGAAGGGCGGAAATCGTGTTGATTAAATGACGGTTTTCCGTCTGTGCTTTATAGAGCTCGCTTTCTTCTTCGGTTGTCATATTTCACTCGAATAAACTGACGCGTATTATGCAGTGTGCAAGAGTTTGTTTAAGAAAAGATTACTCCGTCACAAAGACGTCTTCCAGATCTTCAAATGTTCCATCTGTATTTTCCGGGGTAATCAGGGCAAATACGTCTAAAATAATAACGGCATTTAAGGCGGCGTCGCGTTCAACACCATCATTTAAACGTTTGGTCAGGTGTGAATTGACGACAGAGAGCTTTGCGTAGCTTTCATTAAGGGCATCGAAGTTTATAGGGTCGTTGCGCTCATTTTGAACATTGTTGACATATTGCATTAACAAATTTGCACTGAGGGTGCGAAAGACGGTTTCCTGTTCATTGGCAAAGGGCAAATGAAAACGCGCAAGTGGCCGCAGGAATTTTGTATGTTCACAGCCTGAAGTCGCGCAAGCCAAGCCGAACAGGGAGGCAATTCCATTTTGGAAATTGGATTTTGTAATGATTGTGCGCATGGGCGTATCGACTTCAATCACCGTTTTTTCATAAGAAAATTTGGTTTTGAAATGTGGTAAAAATTCTGAAAGGGCCAAGGCCGTAGGACACCATTCAACATCTTCACCAAGCGGACAGTTGGAACATTTATGATGGGATAGTTTCGCCCAGTCGGGTTTAGGGTTATCGTCGCTTAATTCAATCTGATACGTTTTATCATTAAAACGCAGGTCCATTGTTATGATTTGCTGGTTGGCAGCATAAAACTTGTAGGTGATTGTTTGCGACATGGTGACATTCCCTGTGGGCAGAAGTCTTTAGAGGAACGCATTCTGTTTAAAAATTGTTTTATTTTTCGAATGCGTTCCTCTTCTTGGTTAAATGAGGAAAAGGTTACTTAAGGCTTCTGCTAGGTCATCACCGAATGAGGCGCTTTTGTGAATAATCGGAACGCGATCAGACAGAAGTTGCAGATAAGGATCATCTTCGGGCAAGCTTGTAATCAGCGCCGTCGGAATGTTGCGAGTGGCGGGCATAGCAGCAAGACCGGAGGCCAGATCAATACCGGACAGTTCCGGCATCATGGCGGAGATAATGACCAAATCCGGTTTTGTGCGGATAATCCTGGGCATTGCATCAAGCGCAGATGTGCATGTGGAAACACGATAACCACATTCTTGTAGTTCGCGTTCAACAAAATGTGTCGCCGCGCCATGTAACATGACAAGCAGAACTTCAACATTGCGCACCTCAAGGATGCTGGCGTCCAGGCGGACTTTTGCGGGAAGTTCGCGCACAAGGTGAGAAATGTCACGTTCTTCGATATCCGGTTTTTCGGCAATGTCGATCATACAATCGATATATGTTTGGATATCATCCAGTGTGCGTGGCGGATAATTTTTGACGTTGGCAAGATAATCTTCACAGCGTGCAGCCACGGTTGCCAGTGCAGCCAGGTCATAGTTGTGTGCTTGCCCTTTAAAAGACATGGTAGCGCGCTGAACCTCTTCCACCAACACTTTGATATCATTGCGTTCATGGCGCACTTCATCGATGGAGAAGGTTAATTTTTCGAGTGTGTCTTTGACTTCATCAAGAAATTCAGCGCGTAGTTGGTCTACGATTTCCCCCACGCCTTTTGCGTAAACGCCGTCCATATTTGACTGCATGGTTATCCCCCTCGTGGGCTTTGATTTTCGTTTTATTTCATTTTATTAGTGCAAATCTTGCCTGAAACATGAGTGGCGGACAACTATCTTTTTTGGGTAAGCCTCTGTGCATTCGCATTAGTAGGCCTTCTACCCAAGATGTAAGAAGCGTATTTGCGGTCTTCAAGCAGGATATGCATCAAAATCCATCGCTTCAGGAATGTATGGATTTCTTCGGCGTCTTTTTCTGATATTGGGAAACGGAAGTTTCTTTTCAATTCATCAACCTGCCCGACCAGTTTGGCATGAGTATCCATATGCGAAGCGGCTTCTGAATAGCCGGATTCAATAAAGATGTCTTCTTCGCGGGAAAAGTGGAAGCTTGTGTAATCCATCAGGCCATCAATAAGGCGTGCAATGTCTTCTTGAGGTTTTTGAGCGTCAATTGCATGAATAAGGTCTTTGGTCAATTCAAGCAGGCGCTTGTGATGGGCATCAATTTCAGGGATACCGACGCTATAGGCATCGTGCCATATCAGTAAGCTTTCATCCCAAAGACGGGAGTTGGACAAAGCACGCATTTGACGGGTCACGGTTTCGAGAAGTTTCCACTGTACGATGGGGATTTCCTGAATGGCAGAAACTGGGATTAAAGCGACCGCGCAATTGGGGGAAAATGCCAGTGTAAAGATGCTTTTCATCTTGTAAACAGCATGATCTTCAAACAGGGCGTCCCCTGACGAAAGTGTTAGAAAGTCATTTTTGCCCAGTTGGAGGGTGACTTGGCCTTCCTTGATTAAGCCAATATAATTTTGGGTCAAGCTGTAATCATGCAGGTCATTGATATCTTTTATTAAATGCATACTGGCCGCAATCGCATTTTTTATGCCATCGGATATAGAACCACCGAATAGCCATGATTTTTGCAATAATTCGCGTTTTTCTGCCAAGGCGGCAATGGCGGAAAATGAATCGTTGCGCTTAACAAATTCCCGATACATTTGGATGGGTAGCTTCAAGGCTTTGACAAAACTGACTGCCCGATATGTTTCGCTGGACAATGCATCGCAAAGACCATGCATATCGCCCACAAAACAGCCTGCTGACATACGGTGTGTTTGGTTGCTGATGGGGTCGAGGATTTCTGTTGTTCCGCTTAAAATAAAATAGGCATGGACGATTTTGTCACCGGCTTTGAGAATAATTTCTTCCGGGTTGATCGTCACAATTTCATGGTTCAACAAAAGCCTGAATTGGTTTTGTGGGAGATCGGGGAAAAAGGATTCCAGCGATTTTAAGGCACAGTCAAACGTATAATCATGATTGCTGGGGATAATGATATCTTCGGTGCCAAAGGGGGCACCACTGCCGATCAGGCGTTCATCTTCATTCAACAGACGTGCGGTGTGGGCAAAGATGATTTTGCTGGATTTATCATCCGTAAAATCTTTAGCTTTACCGTGAATCATGCCCCCACCGTTATCGACCTTTTTTATATCACAGGGTTCGAGATAGGCTTGTTTCACCTGATCACAAAATTTCTGCGATATGCCGGGGGCATTCTCGTCTGTGGTGATCATGGTGTCCAGTACATCAAAGGCCGCAATATCAGCGAGATGCCCGTAGGTTTTATAACCACCGTCCCATTGGGTGCGGAAATACAGAATGCTGGTTTCCATCGGATGAGGGGAGTTGACAGGTTTGACTTCCAGCCCGTCAATATCGTTCCATGTGCCTTCATACAGTTCGTGAATATCGAAGAATTGATCGAAACGGCTTTCGTCCAGGCCCATAAGGGCGGATAATTTTTTAACGGTTGCATGGCGAACCAAGGAGGTTGCGAAAAATTTAATCCGATGATCGGAACGGATTAATGTCGGTAAACCTGCAAAATGATCATCATGGCAGTGGGTCATAAAAATCCCTTCAACTTCGCTGATATCGACGCTGAGGGATTTTAAAGTCGTTTCAATATTAGGGCCGACATCAATCAAGTAGATGCGCCCTTGGAAAGTCAGCAAGCTTGCCATAGAGGGACGTTCAATATCCCAGCCATCGCCTTCGCCAGAATGCACAACACTGAAATATTCTCGTGCAATTTCAAAATGGCCTAAGGCATAAGACGGCATATATTGTTCGCCCTCAGCCAAATTTAAGTCAACTTGGACGCTTTCATTTTCATAAGTGAATTCAAAAATATTTACATCCAGACGGCGCACGGCGACACCGTTTCGAATGGGTGTTATTGCGCTGTCCACAACAAGACTATCAAGTAATTCTTTAGGGTTGGCAATTTGACCAAAGGCGAACTTCAGTTTCAGGCGCATTAATTCTTTCGCCTGTTCTGGGCTGGCCCCTGCGTCCATCAGTTCGCGTTCACTTACCAGACCGTAATTGCCACGATAGATATATTGAATTTGTGCAGAAAGTTGGTCGGGATGACCAATCAACAGGGGTTTAACCCCGGTATTGCCCGGATGATCCGGCAAAATCATCCCTTGGCGGTATAACATCTGAAGGACAGGGAACTCGCCCAGATTAGAGAAACTGCCTTTTTGAACACTAAGGTCTGATAGTAAAATGGCATTGGGGCCGGTTTCTAGAAACACGGGGCTTGCCTCATTTTGCAAGATAAGCCCGCGTTTCATCATATGTTTGACTGAGTCGGCCGGACATCCGCATAAAATACGCAGGTCTGCATCCGGAAATTCCAGCCAGAAAACACCGTTTGCCAGTTTGGACTTGATAATCCGCCCCATGAATAAGCCCCTTCATTATATCAGTTTAAGACATTCTGACATAACTTAGGGCTTTATCCCAAATGCTTTATGCCCCACAGCATTTTTTGAATTTCTTACCGGACCCACAAGTGCAGGGATCGTTGCGCCCGACTTTATTGGCCACAATGCGTTGTTCCTGAGCGGGGTTCATTTCACCGTCTTCATAATACCAGCGGCCCTCGACCTTGGTAAAACGGCTACGTTCGTGATGGACCTGCTTACGTCCATTGATTTTGAAAAAGGCACGAAATTCAACAATGCCTGTGTCGTCATCTTCCTGACCACCTTCAGTTTTGACGATTTCCAGACTGTCCCAGCGTGCTTGATTGGCCCATTGCGCGGTTTCTTCAGCGTCATAATCTTTGCGACTGGCAAAGCTGAGTGTTTCTTCAAGATAGCCAAGATGGCCTTTTTCAAAAGCACTATAACGTGAACGCATCAGTTTTTCAGCGGTGGGTGCAATCTCACCGTTATGAAATGGGGCGCAGCAATTTTCGTATTCCTCGCGAGAGCCGCAGGGGCAAAGAGACATGATCTCGTCCTTTATTCCAAATGTTAAAATTTTCTTGTGATCCCATTTGACGCAGGCTCTGTCAAGTCACAAAAAAAGGCGGATCCTTATTCACAAAGATCCGCCTTATAGTTTTAGGGGTTCCTTACCATTCGAAACGTTCAATTCCTTCGAAGGTTAATTCGCTGCCGTCGGAGAAAGTGATTGTACCGGAGGCATCGTCTGAAAGCTCGATATATCCATCGGCTTGTTCTTCGACAGATCCATTTTCCAGATCCAGTGACCATTCATGTTCGGCTGCGGCGCTGCCATCTTCATTTTCAAGATAGACGGTATCCATCCATCCTTCGGCCCCACTGTCACCACCATGAATAACATCATCGCCGGACCCTTCACCGAAATAGAACAAGTCATCGCCTTCACCGCCAATCATGGTGTCGTTGCCAGCTCCGCCATAGAAGGTGTCATCACCGGCGCCACCATCCAGCGTATTGCTGCTCCAATCGTTGCCGGCATCCAGAACATCATTGCCGTCTCCGCCGGATATGTCGTCAGAACCACGACCGCCAAACAAGGTGTCGTCCCCGGCACCGCCATCGATATCGTCATTGCCCCAATCGGTACTGTTGCGATCATCGCCATAGATGGTGTCGTTTCCGCTCCCACCAACTAGCTTGTCGTCGCCGCCATCGCCCATCAGGGTGTCGGCACCGGACCCACCGACCAATTCGTCGTTACCAGACCCGCCTTCAAGTGTATCGTCGCCTGACCCACCATGCAGGGTATCGGTTCCAGAGTCCCCAATCAGTTGGTCATCACCGGACCCGCCGACAAGGAAATCATCGCCGGATCCACCGTCCAGAACGTCGTTACCACCTTCGCCGTAAATTTCATCGTTGCCGGACCCGCCGTATAATGTGTCGTTGCCATCGGTGTTATTGTCTGTGGCGGCATCCAGATTGTCTCCGTCATCGCCGTACATTACATCGTTATGTGCGCCACCATAGACACGGTCATCGCCAGCCCCACCGGACATAAGGTCGTCGCCATAGTTGTCACCGTCGTTGCCGACACGGTCATCACCAGCATTACCTTCGTAGACTTCCTGACCGCCTTTAACCCAGTCAAAACTGTTGGCATTCATATTGTCTGCGTGATCACTTCCTTCGTTGTGCACAAAGGCGTTATCCCCGCCCATATCCGTTTTTGCTTCATCGAATTCACGATAAGCGCTGTTATCTGTATTTTCGTTTTCGGCTTCGATATTGGATAGTGGTACTTCTTCTTCTACGACTTCATGTGCTGCGATTTCAGCACTTACGCTTGTCGTTGCTGTATCAGAACCTTCACTGGCGGTTACAGAAGCAGACAGATTGAATTCGCCATGACCTTCGGGTAAGCGAAGGATGACATCTCCCAGATTATCAGCCGAAATATTTGCTGATCCGTGCGGTGATGGTGCTTCTGTCCGTCAACCAACAGAACGGCTCCATCAGGAATATCGCTAAGCGTTACATCAGAAAGAGTTTCTGAACCGTCTGTATCTGTTAATTCGGCACTCAGGTTTACGGGTAATCGACAAATGTTTCACCCGGATCATCCGGCAATGTTTGTGTTGCGTCGATGTTATCGAGATACATTCCCCGGCCATAATCCTGTGCATCGCCGACACTGACAAATTCGATGGTCATTGGCTCGCCCGTTCCGGTAAAGCTGAAAGACCCATCTTGCCAGTTGGTATCTGATCCATGAGAATTGTCGTGGCTGAACTCCGCAACCGTTTGGCCATTGATGCGAACTTCAATGGCGTTGACGTTTTCATCAAAGCCGGGGCGACCAGAATAATCAAACTCAATGTTATAGGTCGCATCTTCTACCGTATCAATGGTCCGGTTAATGCTGGTAGCATCATCATAATGGTCGCGTGCATCGTCATTTAATTCAACGTAGGCACCATCACCGGAATAATCATCGTTATAACGTGACTGGTTCCAGACTTCGATGGCATCAGAATTTGTGTCCCAACCATCCACTTCACCGGAATGGAAACCGCTGCTGGCTTCGCCAAAGCTCGTGGAAAAGACCGATGTGGTTTCACCTGCTTCGGCTCCAAGAACGATTGGGCTTGCGTCACCGATTTCAAGGTTCAGTGAAGGGGCATCAGCATGTGCATCGGCTGTGACCTGGGCCGATGTGCTGCTTGTCGCGCTATCATCCCCGTCTGTGGATGTGACGGAAGCGGAGAGATCAAAACCATCGTGGCTTTGTGGCATCCGTAGAACAACATCACTTAAATCATCCGTGGAAAGAGTTGCGCTGCCATCACTGACTTCGACTTCTTCTCCGTTTACCAGAAGAACAGCCCCGTCGGGAATGTCATTTAAGGTGATGTCGGATAATGTTTCCGATCCATCCGCATCTGTTTGGGCAACGTTGATGTCAATGGGGTAATCAATGACAGGGTTACCTGCTTCAACATGTTCAAATTCGATATTGTTGATCAGGAAATCGTCATCATTTCCGGGTGCGGTGAAAATAATTTGATCAAAGGCGCTGTTGTCATCTGTATGGATTGTGATTGCGGCATCAACGCCGTCACTTCCCCCATGAATAACGCCTTCACCAACTTTTTCACCATCCTGATACAGTTCGTATTTGGCGTCTTCTTGACTGTTTTGCCAAGCAAAGGAAACATCGGCACTGGATACGTCATTATCAAAATCAACGATTAATTCTTCAGATAAACCATTGCTGTGACCTGTCTCGACATCTGCACCTGAAGCTTGACCGTTGACACCAAAACCTGAAGGGCTTCCGTTGCTAATACCTATATTATCACTGGAGGCTTCGCTCAGTTGCCCATGATCAATGACCCGACCAGAGACGCTAAATCCATTTCCACCGTCCAGCACGTTATTGTTGTCGATTGTTACTTCTGTGGTTTGTCCACCCACAGTCTGGGCCGTTCCGTCACCAATATTCATTGAAATAGTGGGGGCATCGGCCACAGCACTGACATCAACAGTCGCGCTTGATGAGACACTGTTGGTGCCATCGCTGACGGTATAGCTGAAGCTTTCTGTTCCACTGTAATCTTCATCGGCGCTGAACTCGACCGTGCCATCTTCATTCAATGTGACAGTCCCATTGCCAACATCAACGCGATCACCTGCGGATACATCGACACCGTTGATTTGAGTGATGTTGAGATCATCACCTTCAATGTCACTGTCATTGCCGGTTAAATCAAGTGTGACCGGCGTATCTTCCGACGTACTTGCCGTATCGGCATTCGCTGTTGGACCGTCATTGACCGCTGCGACCTCGATGGTGCCGCCCGCCGCTGTTGTGGTGGTGCCATCAGAGACATCATAAGACAGATCGATGGATCCGTTGAAATCATCGGCCGGTTCAAACGTCCAGGTGCCATCGCCGTTA
>LLEK01000134.1_pt1 | contig 13128 bp, 16 predicted proteins | sample 595821 | NCBI WGS metagenome assembly LLEK01 (sample SAMN02919311, study PRJNA255460) | bioreactor metagenome | biome: chemostat; feature: culture 2011_25.1; material: sediment; isolation source: day79 25degC chemostat 2011 inoculated with Wadden Sea sediment taken from... | place: Germany: Bremen ...
CCTTTTTAAATATATATAAGAAAATAGTGGTATATTTTCATACCATTTTAATTGATAATTACATTTTGGACAAATTGATCTTTTTGGGTTAATTAATGATATTCCATGAGGTAATCTATATACTAACATATTTAGAAAACTTCCAAAAACCAATCCAAATAAAGTAACAATAAGAATATTAAACCCCACCAAATCTTCTTTCTCTTTTATGAAAATCTGAAATTATATCATCTAATTCACTTGAACTAAATTCTGGCCAATAAGTTTGAGTAAAAAACATCTCAGCATAAGCACTTTGCCATAAAAGATAGTTTGATATTCTAACCTCTCCACTAGTTCTAATAAGTATATCCACATCTGGAATATTTGAAGTATCTAAATTTGAATTTATATTTTCTTCATTTATTTCCAAACCTTTTTCACTTAATCTTTTAACTGCTCTTGTTATCTCATCTCTACTTCCGTAGTTTAAAGCTAAAACTTGAGTTAGTCCAGTACAATGTTTGGTTTTTTCTTGTGTATCTTTTATAACTTGTTGTAATTTTGGTGAAAACTTTTCTAGATCACCTATAGCTTTAAATTTTACATTATTTTCTAAATATATTTTTAATTCACTTTTAAAATATCGCTCTAAAAGTTTCATTAAAAACTCAACTTCAAGTTTTGGTCTAGTCCAATTTTCAGTACTAAAAGCATATAAAGTTAAATATTTTATACCTATTTTACTACAATGGGTTGTTATATCTCTTACAACTTTGGCTCCTGATTCATGGCCTGCTGTTCTATTTAGTCCTTGTTCTTTAGCCCATCTACCATTACCATCCATGATAATAGCAATATGCTCTGGTAATAGCTCTTTAGTCACTAAATTGCTCTTTTAAAATATCTAAAAGCTCTAAAGAAACCTCTAGTTTAGGTGCAGTTTTTATTGATCTTTCACTATTTTTTGTAATAACATTTAAACTATTATTATCACTTCCAAAAGTAGAATCTTCACCATCAAGTATATTTAAACATACACCATCAAGATTTTTATTTTCTAACATTTTTTTAGCATTTTTAGAAGCTATTTGTTTATCTACCTCAGCTTTAAAACCTATAGTATATATATCACTTTTATCTAAACTATCAAGAATATCAATATTTTTCTTTAACACTAAATCCCAAGTATCACCAATATCATCTTTTTTTATTTTACCATCTTGAGGGAATTTTGGTACATAATCACTAATTGCAGCAACCCCGAAAAAGAAAGGCTTTTTTTGTATTAGTTGAACTGAAGAATTATCCATAAGTGTAGCTTGAGTCATTTTACCTTTTTTTGCTATTCTAAGTGCATCACCACAATACTCTAACATCTCAACAGAATTTTCTACTTCTATTTTATGAATTGCATTTGGTAAATTCAGATCTTTAGTTGTAACAACACAAACATCAGCACCTTTATAATATAAAGCCAACGCTAAGTTTTTAGCCATTTTTCCACTACTAAAATTACTGATATATCTTATATCATCAATTTTTTCAATACTTCCTCCACCATTTAATACAACTTTTCTATCGCTCCAATATGATTCTTTTAAAAGCTCTTTACAAGTTGCATGATATATATCTTCAACATCAGCCATAGCACCATCACCAATATCTTTACAAGCAAGCTCTTTAGTTACTGTATCAATTAATTTATAATTACAAAGCTTCAACATTTTTAAACTAGCTTTTGTAAAAGGATTTTCCATCATATTTGTATTTGCAGCAGCACAAAGAAGTTTTACATCTGGATATGCTAATAATGATTGAGTTAATATATTATCTGCTATTCCATTACTTAATTTATTTATAGTATTTGCTGTACATGGAGCTATTACAAAAATCTCTGCCCATTTACCAATGGCTATATGATTATCAATACTATGATTAGTCCAATCTTCATTGGTATCATCTAGTACTTTATTTTGAGAAAGAGTTTCAAATGTAATAGGATTTATAAACTTTTTAGCCCCACTAGTCATTATAACTTTTACATCTGCACCAGCTTTTTTATATAGTCTTATTAACTCTAAGCTTTTATAAATTGCAATACTTCCTGTTACTGCTACGAGTATATTTCTATTTTCTAAAATCAACATTATTTATCTCCGAAAAATTTATAAAAGAATCCCTTTATAGATTTTTGTTTTGTTCTACTTATAGCCAGATCACCTTTACTTACATTTGAAGTTATTGTACTACCTGCTGCTATAATTGTATCATCTTCAAGAGTTACAGGTGCTACAAGTTGTGTATCTGATCCAATAAATACATTCTTTCCTATAATAGTTTTATGTTTATTTATACCATCATAGTTACATGTAATTGTTCCAGCTCCTATATTTGAGCCTTGGGAAATAGAACTATCTCCTAAATAGCTTAAATGTCCTGCCTTTACACCAGTTAAAGTTGATTTTTTAACTTCTACAAAGTTTCCAAGATGTGTATCTTTTAATATACTTTGTGGTCTCACTCGTGCCATTGGTCCTATATCACTATTTTCTAATATACTATATTCAACTACACTATTTGTTTTTATATGAGAATTTACTATTTTACTATTTCCAAGAAGAGTAACTCCATTTTCTAAGATAGATTCACCTTGGATTTCTACACCCTCTTCTATATAAATAGTATCAGGTAATCTCATAATAATTCCATCTTTCATAAAACTTTCTTTTATTCTATTTTGATGTATAACTTCTGCATTTGCTAAATCAAATTTACTATTTACACCTTTAAAGTTTTCCTCTTTTACAACTACTGGTTTTATAGCTATATTATCATTAACAGCCAGTTCAACTAAATCTGTTATATAATATTCTTTTTGAGCATTATCATTTGATAACTTTGGTAAACTTTCAAGTAAAAAATTTGTATCAAAACAATATATTCCAGCATTTGCTATATTAACTTGTAATTCATAACTACTACAATCTTTTTGTTCAACTATTTTTACAACTTTTTCTTTTTCAATAATAACTCTACCATAACCATCTGCACAATCTAAATCAAGCACAGACATAGTTAGTTTTTCATCTTTTATAGCTGTGTCATTTGTTTTTGTTAATTGTAATAATTCACTTGCTTGAATTAGTGGCATATCTCCATTTAATACTAGAATTTTATCTTTTTTTGGAGTTATTCCCATAACAGCACCACCCGTTCCAGGATAATTTTCATGGTCTTGTATATGATAATTTACATCATCAAAATATTTTTCCATAGTTTGTTTAACTAAATCTGCTTGATGATATAAAACAACATGTATATCATCACTTATTTTTTTAGCTTCTTTAATAGAATAATATAACATCTCTTTTCCAGAAATTTTATGTAAAACTTTTGGCATACTTGATTTCATTCTAGTGCCTTTTCCAGCAGCTAAAATAATAATTGATAAATTCTCTTGCATATATAACTCTTATATTTAAATTTAGTATTTATTATAGCATAAAAGTGATTAGTCTATATTTTTAATGACGTTTATTTCTTCCTCTAAATATCCGTCCATCTCTTCTTCTACTGCTACTATTTGAAGTTTTTGAATCATCTTTTTTATCTTTATTATATGGTCTTCTTGTATTACTTTTATTATGACGATTATCTCTTGAAGATTTTAAAGATTTATTAGATTTTAAAGAATTTTCACAAAAGCTATTTACTATTATCCTTGCTTGTTCTGCTTTAGCTTTATCAGGAAAAAGGGTTGGGAATTTATATGATAACCATAAATAAAGTGATATTTTTTTAACTTCATCTTCTGCTTGAAGAAGTTCTAGTTGTGTTTTTGCAACACCTGTTGTTTTACTCAGTGTTTTATACTTAACAATCTTATGATTAAGCACTGCATTTACATATTTTAAATATCCACTTTTTATAAGAGGTGATCTTGTATTTATAGGAGCTGAAGCTAACATATATTTATCATCTAAACTCAACTCATGTTTTTGGTCTAAAATCTGAGCTAACTCAATCATATTTTTTATATTAGTTGCTTCAAAAGGTCCATCATACTTCATATGTTTTGAAAAATATTTTAAAATTTTTGTTAAACTTTTTGTATTAAGATGATGTGAAAGTTCTTCAACTTGTAATTGTGTAGCTTTTACTTTAAGTGGTGGTTTTATTGTAGCCATAGAAGATGTAAACATTTTACTTATATGCTTTAAAACAGATGCTGATGTAGCACCTATATGTCCAACTTCATGTTGCCCATATCTTCCAGCACGACCTGCTATTTGAATAACCTCATTAGGAATAAGAGGTCTTTTCTCTTTACCATCAAATTTTTTATCAGTTGTAAATAAAAGATTTTTTATAGGAAGATTTAGACCCATTGCTATAGCATCTGTTGCTATAAGAATATCACTTTGCCCTTCTCTAAATCTTTTTGCTTCTTCACGTCTAACTTCAGGACTTAAATTTCCATATAAAACCGAAACACTATGAAAACGACTAAGTTTGCTTTTTAACATTAAAACATCATTTCTACTAAAAGCAATAAGAGCTGTTGACTTTTGGATATCTCTTAATAGTACTGGTTTAGTATCTACTTTTAAAGGATTTTTTCTCTTAAATTTTACAACTTCAAGTTCTTCACCTAAGTATGAAGCTATTTTTTTAATTACCTCAAGAGCATTTACACTTCCTGTCATTATAACTTTTTGTGCTGGACTTCCTAATATGGCATTAACCCATGCCCAACCTCTATCTTCATCATCTAACATTTGAACTTCATCTATAACACATACATCAACTTCAAGGTTAAAGTTTATCATTTCAATGGTTGAACAAATATGAGCAGCATCTTCATTAAGAATCGACTCTTCCCCTGTTATAAGAGAAGCATCAACTTTTTGAGAATTTAAGTATTCGTAGTTTTCTAATGCTAATAGTCGTAAGGGAGCCAGATATGTTCCACTATCTGCTTTTATCATTTCCTGCATAGCACTATAAGTTTTTCCACTATTAGTTGGCCCTACGAAAAAATATAATTTTCTATTTAGTTCTCTTGCTAAAGGATAAAGTTCTTTTATATCACACTTTAAAAGTGAATTTAATTGTTCTTGAAATGTTTGCTTCAAAAAAATTTCCTTGATGGTGCTCAAAATAAAATTACTATTAAAGTAATTTCGGCTTAAATATAATTTTTGATATAATACCCAATTAAATAATTATATAAGGTTAATAATGAATTGTGACTATTTTGGAATTTGTGGAAGTTGTAACTTAGGGGGAAAAACTTACGAAGAACAACTTCAAATCAAAATATCAAAAGAGAAAGATAGATTTAAAGAATTATGGAATAAAAATATCGATATTATAAAAAGTGCTGATGGAAACTTTAGAAATAGAGCTGAATTTAGAATTTGGAGAACATACGACAAAGATGATAATGTAACATTTAATTATGCAATGAATGATATAAATAAAAAACCATTACCAATATCTTCTTGTAGTATAGTTAGTCAATCTATATCAACTTTAATGCCAAAACTAATAGAACAACTATCAAACTGTGAAATATTAAATTATAAACTTTTTGCAGTTGAATTTTTAAGTTCAACCACAAATAATATTTTAGTAACACTAATTTATCATAAAAAACTAGATGAAAGTTGGTCAAAAAAAGCTAAAGAATTAGAAAAAATTCTTAATATAAAAATTATAGGAAGAAGTAGAAAACAAAAAGTCATTTTAAGTGAAGATTTTATTGATGAAACGTTAAATATTCAAGATGAAAAACTTTACTTCAGATATAGTGAAGGTGGTTTTACACAACCAAATCAACAAGTAAATCAACAAATGATAACATGGGTATTAAATAATATCCAAACAAAAGATGATTTATGTGAGTTGTATTGTGGTGGAGGTAATTTTACTATACCTTTATCTAAAAAATTTGATAAAGTCCTTGCAACAGAAATAAGCAAAACATCAATAAAATCTGCAAAAATAAATTGTCAATTAAATAATATAAATAATATTAAATTTATTAGAATGTCAAGCGAAGAATTTGTTCAAGCACAAAATAATGTAAGAGAATTTCAGAGACTAAAACAAGAAAATGTAAATATAGATGATTATAATTTTAGTACAATTTTTCTTGATCCTCCAAGAGCTGGACTGGATATAACAACAACAGAATTATCTCAAAATTTTGACCAAATTATTTATATTTCATGTAATCCTCAAACCCTACATAGAGATTTACAAGAGTTAAGAAAAACTCATAAAATAACTAAATTTGCCTTATTTGATCAATTCGCTTACTCTAACCATATAGAGTCTGGCGTTATTTTAAGGAAGTAAGACCTATCAAATACTTTTCTTAATGCATTATTAAATTCTTTTTAACTATAATAACTATGATATCTTAAGTTATTGTTAAAAATTATTTTTTTAATTATTTTTATCTAACGTAAAAATTATAGTCAGGTGTATAAATGAAAGCAATTATAGCTTTAGAAGAACTTATCAAAGAAGATGAAGTACATATAAAACTTGTTAAAAAACAGTTGGCAGATCATGAATCAGGAGAAAATAAATTATCTAATATGATCAAAGCAACAGCTGAAACTAGTTTAGAAGAAGCCAATGAGAGACTTACAGAAAACCGAGCGATGCTTGCAGAACTTTTAAAGCAAGATATTCAAGAATTAGAAAAACAAGAAAAACTAAAAGAAGCAATAAAAAGAAAGAACTACTACCACTATCAAAAAATTAGACTAAAAAGAGATAAACATAGATCTAATGATGAAAAAATAGAAGCCATGATGATAATAGATGAACTTCCAGTAGATGTTGGATTTGAAGATGATGAGCTTTTTAGAGTTGCTGAACAATCAATAAAACTACATCTATCTCTTCATGAAAGATTAGATGAAATACTACAAGAGATTAAAGTTGATTTTGATAAATTAATTAAAGATATAAAAGGTGAAAATATATCTGATTTAGGATTGTTAAATTATCAAATACCTGTAGTTACTTTACAGCTTAGTACTTTAGTCTCAAACATAAAAGAAAATTATATAGAAGATGAAAAAGATAGTTTTCCAGGTTTTCCGAAATATGAAGATTGGTGGATAAAAGAGTTATGGATAAATCATCAAGCTTATTTTGGTTTATATAAGTGGAAAAATATTATTGCTAGCCTTTGTAGATCATCAGATCAACAAAGAGCATGGGAAGTAATATTTGCAAATTGGTTATCAATAAAAAAACAAATCAATGCAAAAGGAGCCTTAGGCTTTGAATATAATTATGCATTTGATACGCTTATAAGAAATCACTCTGAAGTAGAAGAAGAGTTAGCTACAACCTGTTTAGAATCAATGGAAAGTATTATAAATCAATTAACAGCAAAAGAAGATTTTGAAACACTGTGTTCAGAAGACGACCATGAGCTTGTTACTAAATATACAATATTCAAAAGAGCAAAAATTGACTACAAAGATGTGAAGGGGAAGGAGTAGTTATATTATGAATGCAATAATAGCCATCCAAGATCTTATTAAACAAAATGAAAAAAGAATTAAAATTCTTCAATCACAAATATCAGATCATGATTCTGGTAGAACTAAAATGTCCCCTATGGCTAAAGCATCTACAGAAAATAGTATTGAAGAATCTAAAGCTATTTTAGAGAAAAATCAATTAATCCTAAAAGAGTTACAGAAACATGATTTAATGGAACTTGAAAAAGAGGAAAGATTAAAAGAAGCAATAGTAAGAAAAAACTATTTTAAATATCAAAAAATTAGAATAAAAAGAGATATTGCAAAAGACAATGATCAAAAACTTGAAGCTATGATGATTGTTGATGAATTACCTTCAGATGTTACTTTAGAAGATGATGATGTTTTTGCTATTGCAGATGCTACAATAAAACTTGACCTTAGAATCCATGATGAATTAGATGAAGAACTACAAGATATAAAAAAAGATTTTGATGAACTTCTTAAAAATGTAAGCAAAGAAGATATAAATAGTTTAGGTACTTTTAATGCACATATTCCAATTCTTGTATTACATTTATCAGTTTTAATAAGTAATATAAAAGAAAATATAAAAGAAGATAACTTACCAGAATTTAAAGGACTGCCTAAATTTCAAGATTGGTGGATAGATGAATTATGGTATAACCATCAAGCATATTTTGGTTTATATAAATGGAAAATGATAGTTTCATCTTTGTGTATTACAAATGATCAAAAAAGAGCTTGGGAAGTTATATTTGCAAATTGGGTTTTTATTAAAAAAGTTTTAAATAAAAAAAGAAACTGGGATTTGAATATAACTTTGCATTTGATACTTTAGTTCAACACCATGCAAATCTTGATGAAGAATTAGATCTTGAAAATATTAAAAGTATGGAAAATATTATAAAAACCATAACCTGTAAAGAAGACTTTCAAGATTATAAATCTAGACACAATATATTAACTCCTTATTTAAAATTCAAAAGAGAAAAAGTTGGCTATAAAGAGGATAAAGAAGAAAATTAACAATTTGCCATCTTTTTTCTTAATCTAATAAACTTCTACTATAATCTTATCAATAAAACACCAATAAAGGCTTTTTCATGGCAAAAAAGAAAACATCTATATTTGAATGTCAACACTGTGGAGAACAAAGTGCTAAATGGCTTGGAAAGTGTCATAGCTGTGGAGGATGGGATAGTTTTGTAGAACTATCAAGCCAACAATTAGAAGTTGTAAAACAAGTAGCAAAACTATCAAATGAATCAACTAAAGCTACCCCCATAACTCAAATAGAACAAGATAATGTTACAAGGTTTTCAACTTCTAATGAAGAATTTGATTTAGTACTTGGAGGAGGAATAGTTCCAGGAAGTTTAACTTTAATTGGAGGAAGTCCAGGAGTTGGAAAATCTACCCTTCTTTTAAAAATAGCTGGTAATCTTGCAAAGAGTGGTAAAAAGGTTTTATATGTATCAGGAGAAGAGTCTGGTGGACAGATAAAAATGAGAGCTAATAGACTTGATGCAAATGAAGATAAACTTTTTTTACTTTCAGAAATATCCCTAGAGTCTATACAAGATGAACTACATAGACAAGATTATGAAGTTGCAATTATAGATTCTATTCAAACTATATATTCTGATAAACTAACTTCAGCACCAGGAAGTGTATCTCAAGTAAGAGAGATAACCTTTGATTTAATGAGAAAAGCAAAAGAATCTGAAATTGCTATGTTTATAATTGGTCATATTACAAAAGATGGAAGTATTGCAGGACCTAGAGTATTAGAACATATGGTTGATACTGTTTTATATTTTGAAGGAGAAAGTAGTAAAGAGATAAGAATGTTAAGGGGCTTTAAAAATCGTTTTGGTAGTACTAGTGAAATAGGAATATTTGAAATGACTCAAAAAGGACTTGAAAGTGCAAAAGATATAAATAGAAGATTTTTTGATTCACAAAAAAGTCAAAGTGGTAGTTGTTTAACTGTTGCTGTTGAAGGAAGTCGTGCATTGATACTCGAAGTACAAGCACTAGTAACAGAGTCTACTTATCCAAATCCAAAAAGAAGTGCTACAGGATTTGATACAAATCGTCTTAATATGCTTTTAGCTTTACTTGAAAAAAAACTTGATCTTCCTCTTAACTCTTATGATGTATTTATAAATATTAGTGGAGGGATAAAAGTAAAAGAAAGCTCTTGTGACTTAGCTGTAATTGCATCAATTATAAGTAGTTTTAGAAATAGACCCATATCAAAAGAGTCTGTTTTTATAGGAGAAGTTAGTTTAACAGGAGAGATAAAAGATGTCTATAGTATGGAAACTAGACTAAAAGAAGCTTCTTCTCAAGGTATAGTAAAAGCTATCATCTCACAAAAACCAACAACCAAAACGGAACTAAAATGTTTCGAAGTTGATGAAGTTGTAAAAATGTTGGAGCTTTTTTAGCCCTTTTTTGTTAAAATATTTCACATTTTAAGATATTAAACAGAGGAACAACATGGTAGATTATTACTATACAAACGCAACTATGGGAGAAAGACCAGAATTTAAAACTCCAAATCATGAGTTTTTAACACAACTAACAGTGGAGGGATTTACAAAACTTGTTAATGATTTTTATGAAATTGTTATAGAAAGTGACATAACTCACTATTTTCCAGATGATGAAGAGGAATTAGCAAAAATAAAAGAAAAAAATGGTTCATATTTTATGATGATGTGTGGTGGTGATGAAAGATATATCTCAAAATTTGGTGGAGATTTTGATCAAGTTAAAACACATGAGATGTTTTCTATTCCAAATAAAGCTAGAATCACATGGCTTGGATGTTGGGAAGAAGCGTTAAAAACTATTGAAGATAAAGTAGATCATGAACACATTCAATCTTACTGGAATTGGTTAGAAGTATTTTCAAAACATATAGTAAACTTTGAAAATGATAGAGAAACATACGAAAACAAAATGGAACAAGGTGGTTGCCCTGTAATGGGTGGAACAAAAAAAGACTAGAAGGAGAAACTATGGCTAGAGATATGTGCGCTGATGTAAAAATGGAAGAAGGTTATATGAGAATGAGTATTGAATATAACAATGATGTTAGTAAACAAAAAATTCAAGATGCTATTGCTACAATTGAAAAAAAGATGCAATGTTATCCTAGTGTAATAAGAAGAGCTATAAGTGAAGATGCTGGAAATTTCTCTGTAGAATTTGGCTTTGATAGTTGTCAAAGAACTTCTGGTGAATTTTGTGAATCTGTTATAAAAGAATTAGGCATAGGTAAGTGTTCGATATAGTATTTGAAAATAATACTTCATATGATGTGGATCTCTCATTAGCTCAACAAATAACAAAAGATTTAGAAGTAGCAGAAATAGAGCTAATACTAACTGATAATGATGAGATTCATGAAATAAACTTAACAACCAGAGGAAAAGATAAACCAACTGATGTATTAAGCTTTCCTTATGACAAAATGCCTAATACACCACTAGGATCAATTGTAATATCAAAAGATTTTATCGAAGAGTATTCAAAAATATATAATCATGGTTTTAATGAAGAATTTAATCTTCTGTTTATTCATGGTTTGTTACATATTTTAGGTTATGATCATGAAACAGACAATGGAGAACATAGAAATAAAGAGGAAGAACTTATAAAAAAATATAATCTTCCAAATAGTTTAATAATACGGGTAGATAAGGATTAAATAAATATGGATATTTTAATATTTGTAATATCAATGGGTGCTTTAATATATGGAGCTGATTTTATAATAGAACAAAGTGAAAAAATAGCATTACACTTTAATATTTCACCTTTTGTAATTGGAGCAACTTTAATTGCCCTTGGTACTAGCTTACCAGAGATGGCAGTTAGTATGAGTGCTTCAATAAAAGGTAGTGGAGATATTGCTGTAGCAAATGTAATAGGAAGTACTATATTTAATATCTCTTTAGTTTTGGGAACTGTTTTTTTAATAGCTAAAAAAATACAACCCAAAAGAGATCTTTTTGCAAAAGATTCTTCATGGTCACTGTTTCCCATATTAATTTTTATACTCATGGGAATTGATGGAAAATTAAGCTTACTAGATGGTCTTTTATTTTTAATGTTAATGGGTGCATATCTTTTATTTCTTATTCAAAGTAATCAAATGGAAGAGATAAATGAAGATTTAATAAAAGAAAAGTTTCAATGGACAAAAACAGGAGGTCTTCTTTTATTAGGTTTTATATTTGTAGTTGGTGGAGCTGATTTTGCAATTGATAGTGCAGGAAATATTGCCAGGGATTTTGGTATTAGTGAATGGATTATAGGATTATTTCTTGTAGCTTTTGGTACTAGTTTACCTGAACTTGTAGTAAGTATTCAAGCAGCAAGAAATAATAATGCAGATATGGCAATTGGAGCAATTATAGGTAGTAATGTAGCAAATTTTACTATGGTTTTAGGCTTAAGTGCTATTGTAAACCCTTTAAATGTTGATCTTAATACAAACTTTTTTGATGTTATGGCTGCACTTATTGTTTCTGTTATGTTAGTATTTATTACAGCAAATAAATTGTATAATAAAAGTGCAGGTATTGTTATGATGACTGTATTAGCATTAGTTATATCAAATAGTTTTTAAAAGGATTTATAATGTTACACGAACAACTCTTACAACAACAATTATCATCACAAAGTGATACTCCATCATTTAATACTTTACCACCACATATCATAAGTACATTAGATAATATGGCTTTTGGTATAGCTCAAAAAGAGGATTTAGACTCTTTTGATGTAAAACAAAAATTAGTTACAAATATAAATAAATTAGCACCAGCAGATATAAAATACCTTGAAGATCAAATGTTGATGTTGATTGATAAATCTGTTAATCAAGAAGAAGAAATATCAGATAAAAACGTTGATAAAGAATTTATCACTTTTCTTATTAGATTATACTACTAAAATATTATGATAATTAATTCATCAAAAGTTAAATCTGAAGCTTTATTACTATTTTGTAGAAAGTTAATAGACACTTATCAAAATAGTAATGATGAATTATTTAATATATCTGAAAATATAAAAGATTTTGTAGATGATCAAATAAAAAAACTACAAAAAGCTATAAATGTATCTATTCAACCAAATGAATATTATATAAGAAATCAAAAAGTATCTAGAATTTCAATAATACTAAAAACATACGATTATATAAGTAAAAATATATCAAAAAATATGAAAAATGGAGATAAGTTTAACCCTACTATGCTTTGCTTTTCTCTTCTTTCAACTTGGTTTGCAGAGTTAGGTAATGGAAAAAATGATAAAGAATATTTATATTTTACACTTTATCCGTATAGTGAAATTTATGATAAATTATTACTTAATATTGAAAATACAGAATATAAAAATCTAAATATTTTAATGTTAAATATTGCAGAAGATACTATTATAAAATTAAATAACTATAGGTTTAAATAAAAATGTTTGGTTTAGATTTATTAGATTATCGTGATCCACTAACTGGTATTATTGTAATATTTATATTTATATTTATTGCATCATTTTTAACATACACTTTAGGACTTTACTAAAGAAAGAC
>LLEK01000136.1_pt1 | contig 13117 bp, 10 predicted proteins | sample 595821 | NCBI WGS metagenome assembly LLEK01 (sample SAMN02919311, study PRJNA255460) | bioreactor metagenome | biome: chemostat; feature: culture 2011_25.1; material: sediment; isolation source: day79 25degC chemostat 2011 inoculated with Wadden Sea sediment taken from... | place: Germany: Bremen ...
CAAACACCGCATCGCGCAATTCTCCGAAGGCTTGAGAAAGCACACGCGCCACACCATAGCCAACCAGTAACATAATCGGCACCGCAAGCAGTTGGGCGGTGCTGTCCATGCTCAATGCATCAACCGCTTTTTTATAAAAGATCGGAACGGAGACGTTTAACCCTTTTGCCGCTGCCAGAAACAACAAGGCAATCACCACCCGAATACGCAAATCACGCGCATTTTTAGGCCAGAGATAGGGCAGAAGCGTTTTTAACGTTCTCCAGTCATTTCGCGGACCGGTACGTGGTGGGGCATCATTGGAAAGGTGGCGCATGCACTGTCATTTTTCTTTTTAATTGAAAGGAATTAAAGACAGTATGCCCCAAGTTCCTTTAATCCGACAGTGACTTAATTCACTTTTCAGTTTTGCGGGCTTCCAATTCCTGTTCAATAGCCGTGATTTGAAGGGAAATATGACATTCCAATTCAGACGTGACATCCAGATCACGACATTCAAAAACGTTTTCTTTTGGGTTTTGTTCTTTCCAATCGGCAACGACATGATCGCGCAGGCGCAACAGATCGCAGATTTGCGGGTAAAACAATTGAACCATTGCCCCCATCCAACGATTTGCAGGCCAGGACGGACTGGCATGATCAATTTCAAAATGATCCAGCATGCGGATCACATCCTCACACTCATACCAATATTCCGCCGTCACCCAACGGTTTGTAGTAAACAAGGCCTTCGGGTGACCGAACTCATCCATCGAAATCGCAATTAAATGACTGAGCGCATCATTTTTGGCTTTTGGTTCTTCAAAATCTTCGACCGCAGCCGGCTTGATCCCCGACGGCATTCCTTTCGGGCGCAAGAACAGGTGGAAATGACCATGTTCGCCGTCACGGTGGGCATGATAATAATACTGCCCGTGTGTTTCATGGTCATAAACGTCACCGTCTGGATAGTGGTTCATCTGATAAAACGTCCCACATCCGCGAAGAACATCCGCAACAATATTTTCACCAACTTTGCTCAAGACACGCTGGCAATTTTCGACCTCATGGCCAGCCGTCAGCATTTTGTTCAGACGTTCTGTTGTGACCTGTGACAAATCAATCATAACACGTTCCTATTTTAAGTTCCCCAGATGACTTGGTACAGAACTTAATCCCTTTTCCAGATAAGTACTTATCACAAGCACTCAAGTTTTAATCACATTTTATTGATGGCGCGTGAAGGCATTGTTTAGAGATATTCCAGCCTTCTCCCTTCATACTTGGAACACTTGAAAAGAACGACATCCAGCAAAGTCTCGGGAGGCATTATGACATTTCGTACAACACTAAAAACCGCATCTTTCACACCTTTGGCTTTGGGGCTTGGCCTTGGTATTGGAATCGCAAGTGCCCTCCCGCTTACGCCAGCTCTCGCTAATCCGTGTGCGGCAAAAAGCCCGTGCGCGGCTAATCCGTGTGCTGCCAACCCATGTGCAGCCGCACAACCCGCAGAACTTAGTGATGAACAAGCCACGCGTGAATGGGATCGTTTGCTTCCCGCTATGCAGACAACATATGCAAAGTCAGGCGTCCCTGCTGCGGCTCAATTTTTCAATTGGATAAACGTTACAAAAAGCCCCTATCAGTCCAGCACGCATGGGGACCGTTATCTCGTCAACATCGTCAATGAAAAAGCCAAAGATTATCAAAAATGGGAAGAGGCTGGCATTCTACCGGCAGGTGCGATCATTGCAAAACCGACCATTGTTGGCAAGGCAGGTGGCAAGGCTGATATAGGCCCCCTTTTCCTGATGGAAAAAATGTCATCAGGCTGGAACCCGCAATCACTGGACTGGAAATATTCCATGATCATGGCAGATGGCAGTCTATGGGGGGAAACAAAAGGGCGCAATTCAGCAGGCATGACCTTCTGTTTTGAATGTCATAACGCAATGGGTGCAGAAACCGATGGGCTTCTTTTCCTCCCGGAAGAATATCGCCGTTAACCTTCAATCAACGGCCCCTTGGGCGAAGGCGTTCCCCTGACGCCTTCGCTCTTTTTTATGGAAAACAACCTGTTAAAGTCCTCGAACCAAAAACAATAAACAAAAGGCGCTCCCGCGTGTTCAAGTGGATCAAAACGGCAAAAAAAATCTTTTCAGGTATCGGTGAAGACCGTGCCCTTGTGCGTATCAAGGACGATGGTTTTATGTCTGATGATATTGCTGTCAGTATCGAAGATATTATCAGCGAAGAAGACCATGAAGATATAGGCAAACTGCACGTCCTCAGCATGACAGAATTTCATCAAGCCCTCGGTGACACATGGGATAAACGTGAAGACAAAATTTTCCGACTGACAGAAGGCGTGATGCGTGACCGTGTCGGTCAGGGCAATCGCTGGGAACATCAAAGCCAAGAAATTTACATCATGTTGTTCCCGACCCTGTCTGAAATAGAAGCAGACGCCCGTGCCTATGACATCGCCGAAGAAGTCGGGCGCAAAATTATCGGAGATCGTTTTGACGGGGAACGTCGCCCCCTTGTCCGCGTGGCGGGTGTCGACCCGAAAGATGCCCTCAAAGAAGACGGCAGCCTGAATATTGAATTCCTTGAAAAAGCAGGTCGTGCGGGTCAAGCTGCCGGGAACGCCAAAGAAAAAGGGGCAAACGACAACGCACAAGAAAACACGGCCCCTAAAACAAGGATTGATCAGCAACAACAAACGCACGACCCAAAAGAAGACAAAACCAACTGGAAAGAACACCACTTGGCCCACGAAGAAAACAATCCGCATTGGCAAAAAGGGCAAAAGAAACCACCTTCCATGAGCGAAGCCCAATGGGTTCAATTGCAGCGTGAACGCAAAGAAAACAACAAAGACGAACCACAATGGGTGGTGATGACAAAGGAAAAAGAAGAAAAAAGTACAAGCCCATCATCACTCCCCAAGGACAAGCCAACCTACGCTGTTGAATATGCCCCGTGCTGGGAAAGGGACAGTCAAAGCCTGCGATTATATCGTGCGCGTTTTTGCTATACCTCACCCACAGGGCAAAAACTGGAAGGCTCAAAAGCCTATGGCAAAGCCAACAATCAACAAAAATTAAAAACAGATCTCTGGGTCTTGCAACAAGCCGCCAAAGCCTTGTTTGCCTTTAATACACAAAACATTGTCACGCCTGTTTTCATTCCCATACACAGCCCCTCTTTGCGTGGTGAAAATCTTCAGGCCCTTCTGGAAGCGCTCGCAAAATTCACGCCTTCCTTGCGCGAACGATTTCTTATTGTTGAAATATTGGACGATGGGCACTGGACACCTGAAAGCCTGCAACAAACTTGCACGGCCTTAAACAGCGTGGTGAACGCAACCGCTTTAACCTTGAATGCCGAAAATAAATTCGCAACCCCGTTATGCAACGGATTAAATTGGGTCGGGATTGATTTTTCAATACTCAATTCAAAAAACGGTATTTCATTGCCTCAACTGGAAAACCGCCTGACAGAAATTACAGCCCTTGACGCCAAGCCTTACGCCCTTGGCTTGCGCCGACGTGATCAGGTCAATGACATGTTGGAAATCGGTATGGAACTGATCAATGGGGTTGCCCTTGTGCGCAATACGCCAAAACTGCGCCCACCCTTCAATTTACCGATTGAAAGATTGCAAAAATCCGGCTGATAAAACCAAAAAAATTACATGGTACTTCTCAAAACACACGTTTAATATACGGTCAGATTATTTAATTTGGGGTACATCACATGGATCTGAAAGACCATATTCGCGGCATTCCGGACTTTCCGAAACCGGGCATTCTTTTTTACGATATTTCAACCTTGTTGGCCGAACCGGATGCATGGCAGGTTGCAATGGGACGCATGGCCAAAATCGTCAGCCGTCATCAACCTGATATTCTTGCAGGTCTGGACGCTCGTGGTTTTCTGGTCGCAGCGCCTCTGGCCTTAAAACTGGGTCTTGGTTTTACGATGGTGCGTAAAAAAGGTAAGCTGCCGGGCGAAACAATTGAATATAGCTATGACCTTGAATACGGGTCCAACACGGTCGAAATTCAAGCCGATGCCGTTAAACCGGGGCAGCGCGTTGTTATTCTGGATGACTTGCTGGCAACAGGCGGCACACTGGAAGCCGCGATCAAATTATTTGAACAAGTGGGTGCAAACGTGGTCGGCACAGCCTGTATGATCGAGTTAAATTTCCTGAATGGACGGGAAAAACTTGGGGATATTCCCTTTGATACATTGGTGTCTTACGACGAATAAGGGCGAGTTATTCCACACTGATAATCAAAGACGCTTCGCTTAAAAGTACATTGGGCAAGCTGCGATAGACTTTCGTCAGTTGTCTTTCATTGGCAACTGACAACGGTTTAAAGGCAGCTTGGCCCAAGGCCGTCGTTAAATCCTTTGCCACATCGCGGTCCGTCGCAAAACATTTGACAGCCTCCACACCGCTGGGCGGTGTAAATTCAAAGGCAAACGGCATAGAGGCCGAGGGGATATTTTGCGTAAATCCCCCATTTAGAAAACCGCTTTTCATAAACCGGTTGGGGAAAATACGGAAAATCATCCCATCGGCCTGCAAATAGTAACAACCGATATAGGCATCAACAGTAGTGCGCACAGAAAGCACCATCTTTTGCCCGACTTTGTAAGACGGGTCGTTCCCTTTATTGCTGCTGAGATAAAGGTCAATCGGCCCCAATGGATTTGTTTCTTCCTGTGCAATCGGGGAAGGTGGCGGCAAAAGGTCAAGTTCAGGCGGGATTTCACTTTTCACGATCCGCCCGCGCCAAACATGCGCAGCACCTTTTTCATTTTCCAAACTCAGGCGTATTTCTACATATTCTTCAAATGGCCAATAGGTTCCTTTTAAAATAAAACTCCCCTGCCCATCCTGTGATAACGTCGCGCGTTCCACACTGTTTGCACTTAACTGCAATCCCCGAAATTGTTCTTCTTCAATGATAAAATCGCTAATTTCCAGACTGTAGATATTGCGCGGACCACTGGCGGCATACTGGCGCAAACTGTCGACCAGTACCCCGGTGAAATAACGCCCAAACCCGGTATGGATGCCACTGGTTTGGTACCGGATCCCCTGAACCATGATTTTGCGAACAAAATTAACATCGCGCAGCAAAGCACCTGCTGCTTTTTGCGCTGCCCCATTCACAGACAACCCGCCATGCGCTTTGCTTATCGCCTCATTCTTGCGGGCAAACGCCTGCTGACTAGTGGATACAATGCGCCCGGTTTCCGTTTCCACCATTTTATAGGCCAGCAGGATTTTATCTCCCTTTAGGCTTAACGTGCCCACGGCCAAAAGATCGGAACGCGCGCGGGTGATTAAATCCCCCAAGGGGTTTTCGCTTTCACTGCGCATTCCCATTTCGTTAATATCCTGAACCAGCGCCCCCAGTTCCTTGCGCGCAACAACGGCGTAACGCCCATCGGCTTCGCGGACCAAGGCCTGCGTAAATCCGTTTACGTAAATCTGGGCTTCTTCCAACGAAATCGGCAGTTCATCCGCCTGAAAAGGATGTATGGCAATTTTCGGCGTATCACGATCCAGTAAGCTGAGGAAACGCTCACTCCAATGCGGTTGTCCCAAAAGGGCACGCGCCATCGTTTTAAATTTTTTGGAAGCAGAAACCGTTTTCTTTTTGTCTTTTTTCGGGTCAGGATCTTTTTTGCGCCACGGCTTATCCGAACGATATTCAGACGCGGATTGCTCGACCGAAGGGATCACGCCTTCTTCTGCAGAGAGGGAGGATAAAGCACCGGATACAAACAACCACGCACTTAGTACCAGACACAAGACAACCCTATTCACCACACCCTCAATCATCTTTGAAAGAATTTAAAGGACAATATACACGGTTTAGGGACGTTTTTATAAAAAAGAACGCCGTGGTATTTTCTTAGTTGATGATATTCATCGTGTCTTCACGAATATATTTTTGAAGAATGGCTGCATATTCTCCCGATGCTTTCATTGCATCTAGGGCGATATCAAAATCATCGCGCACTTGTCGATCGCGAAAGCCGACACGATAATGGGTCGGCGGAAACAAGGAATGGAACTGAACCGCGATTTTTTCCCCGCTTTCCTTTTCCACTTTTTGTTTAAAATGCAAGAAAATCGAAAATCGGAAACCACAATATCCGTGCGCCTCTTTGCCAGCATTTTCACTTGCAAAGCTTGATTGGCGACCTCGTAATATTCCCGATTTTCAGCTATGGCGGATTTAAAATCAGCCCCTAACAACTTCGATGCATTTTGAAACGCGGTAACACGATAATAACCAAGATCATTTAAGCTTTTCAACCGAATGTCCGAGCTGGCCAACGTAATCGCATAATTTTGGTAAGAAATGATCGCTTTGGAAAAGAAACCGTCCACTGCCATATGCGCGCGCATGGTCATCCCCGCATCCAACGCACCCCCATTTAATTCATGGGGGATGCGTTTTAACGGCATATAGCGGATCTTCATACTATAGCCCGCGATTTCTAACCCACGGCGCACGATATCCAGCTCTGCACCACGATTTTCTGCCTGAATAATATAAGGCGGTTTGGACAATCCAACACCGACCAATATATCTCGATCTGCGGCAAAGGAAGGCACAGACCACACCAACAATCCTATTAGAAATAAGACTGGAAGTCTAAATTTGAACGTTTTTCTCTGTGCTACTTTCGTTTCCACGTTGTCCCTTGTGCGCTGTCTTCAAGAACGATACCCAGACCATCAAGTTCATCACGGATGCGGTCTGCCGCTGCAAAATCCTTGTTTGCTTTGGCTTGTTTTCGTTCTTCAATCATACGCTCAATTGAACTTTCATCAACCCCGGAGTTTTCCTTATCTCCACCTTTCAACCATAACTCAACATCCTGTTGCAGAATTCCCAACAATTGCGCCGCGGCTAAAAGTTGCCCTTTCGTCTGCGGGTTGGGTGCCTTGTTGAAGTTCCCCAAGAGTTCATGCAGTTGTGAGATAGCCAAAGGAGTGTTCAAATCGTCTTCTAGTGCCGCAATAAAGGCCTGTGGCGCGGCCTCTTCGACTGCCACCACATCACTATGCTGGCGAAGGGCTGTATAAAAACGATCCAATGTGGATTTCGCCTCACGCACCCCGTCTTTGGTAAAATCAAATGGAGAGCGATACTGGGCCGATAGCATATAAAAACGCAACGCTTCACCGGGGACTTCTTCCAACAATTCATGCACCGTGAAGAAATTGCCCAATGACTTGGACATTTTCTCACCTTCAACCATCAAATGCCCGTTATGCATCCAGTATTTGGCATAACGTTCGGTTTTGTTTGCGCAGCAGCTTTGGGCAATTTCATTTTCATGGTGTGGAAAAAATCAAATCGTGCCCCCCCCATGAATATCAAACGTATTGCCAAGATACTTACGGCTCATAGCGGAACATTCGATATGCCAGCCGGGACGACCGCGTCCCCACGGGCTTTCCCAACCGGGGACATCCTCTTCACTGGGTTTCCAAAGGACAAAATCGGCCGGGTCTTTTTTGTAAGAGGCCACTTCCACACGGGCACCAGCAATCATATCGTCCATATTACGCCCCGATAACGCGCCGTATTCTGGCATACTCGGTACATGAAACAGAACATGACCATCCGCGGCATAGGCATTGCCGTTGGCAATCAAGGTTTCAATCATGTCGATCATTTCACCGATATGTTCGGTTGCGCGCGGTTCAATATCGGGATTACCCGCGTTTAACGCGGCCATATCTTCGTGAAATGCCTTGGCTGTGCGTTCCGTAATCGTGCGAATATCTTCGCCGGTTTCCTTGGATTTCGCGTTGATCTTGTCATCCACATCCGTGATGTTGCGCACATAGGTCACGTCTTTATAGAGTGTCTTGAGCAAACGGTACAAAACGTCAAAGACAATGACCGGACGCGCATTGCCAATATGGGCAAAATCATAAACCGTCGGTCCACAGACATACATGCCCACACAATCCGGATTAATCGGTTTGAATTCTTCTTTTTTGCGGGTCAGGGTGTTGTAGATATGCAATGTCATTGTCTTAACCAACGATGTTTAAAAAGAGAAAAGGCCCCTGCATGACGCAGGGGCACTTATGAAAAGAAAAAATTAAGCGGCTGTCCCTTGCAGGCGGGCTTCCACTTTTTCACGGCCCAGCAAAGGTAACAAGACACCCAGTTCCGGCCCATGATCCATACCGGTCAAGGCTTGACGCAATGGCATAAACAATTGCTTGCCTTTGCGTCCGGTTGCTTCCTTAACTGCCGTTGTCCATGTCTGCCACGTGGTTTCATCCCAATCACCCGCGGGTAACAGGTCTTTGGCCTGAACGGCAAAATCTGCATCTTCGATAATCGGGGTGACTTTACCATAAACGATATCAGCCCAATCCTGCGCATCCTTCACACGTGACAGGTTGGGGCGCACCGCTTCCCAGAAAGCTTCGTCCGCACCTTCAAGGTTCAAGCGTGCAGACGCTGTCGCCCAATCCATTTCGTGGATCAGCTTGGAATTCAGGCGTTCCAGTTCCTTGAAATCGAATTTAGGTGTGCCACGCCCGAAACTTGCAATATCAAAGGTCGCAACCAGTTCATCCAGACTCTTGACCGCCTCGATATTTTCTGACGTTCCCAAATGCGCCAGCAGGCTGTTGATGGACATGGCTTCCAGACCGTCTTCCTGCATTTCAGCTAAAGACATGGACCCTTTGCGCTTGGACAACTTTTCGCCTTCCGTACCGGACAACAACGGTAAGTGTGCAAATGCCGGGAACTTACCGTCATTCAAAACCTTGAACATGGCAATTTGCACAGCCGTGTTGGACACATGGTCTTCACCGCGCAAGACATGGGTGACACCCAGATCGATATCATCAATGGCAGAGGGCATCATATAAAGGAACGTTCCGTCCGCACGACGGATAACCGGGTCCGCCAGATTGGCAGCCAAAAATTTCTTTTCGCCCTGCACCAAGTCTGTCCATTCAATATCATCTGCCGGCAATTTAAAACGCCAGTGCGCCTGACGACCTTCGGCCTTCAACTTTTCTTTATCCGCATCGGACAGGTCCAGAGCAGAACGATCATAGATCGGCGCTTTGCCGCGTGAACGCAGGCGTTTGCGCATAAATTCCAGCTCTTCCGGTGTCTCGTAACAATCATAGACCAGACCGTCCGCTTTCAGCTTTTCAAAAACGTCTTCGTAGCGGTCCATGCGGGCAGACTGGTGTTCTTCTTCGTCCCAGCTCAACCCCAGCCAGTTCATGGCATCCTTGATCGCCTGTTCGTATTCAGGTTTGGAACGTTCCTGATCGGTATCGTCCACACGCAGCAAAAAGGTGCCGCCTTCTTTTTTTGCATAAAGATAGTTAACCAGCGCCATGCGGGCATTGCCGATATGCATCATACCGGTGGGTGAAGGTGCGAAGCGTACTTTAAAGGTCATATCAGACTCGTAAAACCGTTGGTAAGGGGATAGCGGCGGTCGCGACCAAATGCACGCGATGTCAGCTTAACACCCGGAGGTGCTTGACGGCGTTTATATTCCGCACGATCAACCAACTTCCAGATCCGGCGCACCACATCTGCATCATGGCCACAGGCCACCACATCTTCAAGGGAATACTCCTTCTCGATCAAACATTCCAGTATATCATCGAGAATTTCGTAAGGCGGAAGACTGTCTTCATCCTTTTGATCAGGACGAAGTTCAGCCGAAGGCGGTTTGGCGATCACATTATCGGGCATCACACGCCCGTTGGGGCCCAAACAACCTTCTGGTTTTTGATCGTTACGCCATTTACACAACGCAAAGACCGTCATTTTATAAACATCTTTCAAGACAGAATAGCCGCCGCACATGTCCCCGTAAATGGTGGCATAGCCGACAGACATTTCTGATTTATTGCCCGTTGTCAGCAACATATGTCCAAATTTATTGGACAGGGCCATCAACAAAAGGCCCCGAGCACGCGACTGAATATTTTCTTCGGTAATATCTTTGTCTTTATCACCAAAAGCCGGGGCCAGCATTGTCTCAAACGCCTGCATTGCCGGTTCAATAGACACACTTTCGTATTCAACACCCAACATTTCTGCACAACCTCGTGCATCATCCAGACTTTCTTGTGATGTATAAGGCGAGGGCATCATCACGCAACGCACGCGTTTTGCCCCAAGCGCATCAACCGCCACAGCCGCAGACAAGGCACTGTCGATCCCGCCGGACAACCCTAAAACCACACCGGGAAAACCGTTTTTATTGACATAATCGCGTAAGCCCAAAACCATAGCCTGATACAAAGCTTCCAACCCATGACTATCATGGGCCAGCGGTCCTGTAACTTGATTGTCTTTATCGATTTTAACAATTGCCATTTCTTCATGCCAATGGCGCATCAGACAGACCCGTTCACCAGCACTGTTCATCACGAATGAGGCCCCGTCAAAGACCAGTTCATCCTGTCCGCCAACCTGATTGACGTACACCAACGGTATATTGCAGTGTTCAACCCGTTCAGTTGCCAGATCATAGCGCACAAACGGCTTATCCCCTTCAAAAGGTGATCCGTTCAAAACGATCAACATCTCTGCCCCAGCAAGTTTCAGATCGGCGGCGACATCGTCGTACCACATATCTTCACAGATCATTACGCCCAGCTTGCGCCCAGCAAAATCAATAACTGCACTTTCTGCACCACTTGAAAACAGGCGCATTTCATCAAAAACACCATAATTGGGCAAATGACGTTTCAGAACGATCTGACGGATTTCCCCATCAAAAATAAACAAGGCGGCATTATACAATCCCTCCTCGACACGCCACGGTGTTCCCAGCAACACACCGGTCGGCTTTCCTCGCGTTGTTTCGACAAACGCCAGCACGGCATCTTCAACAGCATCTTGAAAAGACGGCTTCAACACCAAATCTTCAGGAGGGTAGCCCGTGGTCAGCAGCTCCGGGCTCACCAACAGATCGGCGCATTGTTCCAATGCACGGTCATAATAAGTCGCCAGCAATGCCATATTTTTACGGATTGCACCGACTGTGGGGTTAAGTTGCGCCAAAGCGAGGGAAAATGTATCGGTCATTTACTGAGGGTCTAGAATTTAAATATCCAACTGTGCGCGAAACTATGCTGACTCGCACCGAATGTCAACGTAACTGCGCGATTGAATGATAAAGCTTACAATTTATTACAATGCTCAACTTGCCCCCTCTTGCGCGCCAAGATAATTTGTTTGTCAAACTAACATAATTTTGGCCTTTAACGGGACTACTTCTGGCTTCGACGAAAAGGACGTTCTTTGGTATGAAAAACTGGAGCATTACAAAGAAACTGCTCGTTTCTCCTGTGATTTTTACAATCGCCCTGATTTTTTTATCGTGGTTATCCTACTCGGGTATTCAAACAATCCGAACCTCGATGGATAATTTATTCAATGAGAATACGGCAAAAGTCGTTAAAGCCCTCGATTTCCAGGAATCACTAAGCGAAGTCAACGGCGGGCTTTTCCGCATGATCAGCTGGACCGCCAGCAACATGACGGATGAAGATTCGCAAAAAGCCATGCGGGAATCGCTGAAATCATCCCTTAATGGTCTGAACATTGATCTTAAGGTTTTGATCAAAAAGCATGACTTCCAAGGTGAAGAAAAAAAATCCGTTGATAAAATTGCAGCTCTTTTCGAACAATATATTGTTGCAGCAACCGATGTCATTGATACCGCAGAAACAGATGCGTCAATGGCCGTTATCTATATGTTCGAAGCCGATGACCTGTTCTCGCAAGTCAATCAGAACGTGGCCTCTCAAGTCGAAAACTGGCGTGAAAAAGCTGACAACCAATTCGAAAACGTCAACAACAGCATCGACAATACCATTCGTGTTGATGCCATCATCGTTGTTGTGGTTCTCGTTGTGGTCTTTGTTGTTGCCATCTTCATCGCGACCAGCATTTCACGCCCGGTGCGCGGTATGACACGTGCGATGCAAACCTTGGCTAAGGGCGACCTCAGCGCAGAAATCCCTGCGGATGAACGCCATGATGAAGTCGGCGAAATGGCCGATGCCCTCAGCATTTTCAAAGATAATCTGGTTGAAATGGAAAATATGCGCGCCAATCAGGAAACGGAGCGCAAACAACAAGAACAAGCCAACCGCCAGCAAATGATGGAATTGGCCGATCATTTGGAAAACTCCGTCTCCAGCATCATTTCCAGTATCGCCGACAAGACGGGCGATATCCTGTCCGTTGCCAGTTCTGGCGGTAAGGAAAGCTCTGAAACAGATACCAGCCAATCCATGGAAGTTGCAGAAGCTTCGGAACGCACAACAACCAACGCCGATACGGTTGCTGCATCCACTACACAACTTTCTGCCGCTATCAGTGAAATCGGTCAACAGGTTACCCAATCAACCGATATTGCCAATCAGGCTGTAACCAAAGCCAGCACCGCCAACGACAAGGTCAATGGCCTTGCAGAAGCCGCGCAACGCATTGGTGAAGTTCTTGGTCTGATCACGGATATTGCCGAACAGACCAACCTGCTTGCCCTGAACGCCACCATTGAGGCCGCACGTGCAGGCGAAGCTGGCAAAGGGTTCGCGGTTGTGGCTTCCGAAGTGAAAAACCTTGCCAATCAAACGGCAAGTGCCACAGATGAAATCGCCAGTCAAATCTCTCAAATTCAAGACGCAACCGGCGAGGCTGTCGAGGCTATTGACGATATCAGTCAAACCATCCATCAGATTGACCAAATTGCAGCGGCAATCGCCGCATCCGTTGAAGAACAGGATGCTACCACACGCGATATCGCCAGAAACGTGCAAAATGTATCCGATGATGCCCAAGCCGTTGCCGATCGCATCGTTGCCATGACACGCAGTGCCGCCAAATCCCACAACACGGCCATTCAGGTCACATGGGCCGCCGAAGATTTGAAAGGCCCGACGGATCAATTAAACCAAGAAGTTCGCAACTTCCTTGCGACGATCCGCAGTTAACGCCCTTTTTTAGAGAACCCGAGTCTCCTTAATGGATGCTCGGGTTTTCCGGGTGATACACATCCATAATAATTTCTTTAA
>LLEK01000137.1_pt1 | contig 13065 bp, 18 predicted proteins | sample 595821 | NCBI WGS metagenome assembly LLEK01 (sample SAMN02919311, study PRJNA255460) | bioreactor metagenome | biome: chemostat; feature: culture 2011_25.1; material: sediment; isolation source: day79 25degC chemostat 2011 inoculated with Wadden Sea sediment taken from... | place: Germany: Bremen ...
AAATGGAAGAGTACATCCGTAAGGGTGGTGAGCAGTGGCCTTACTTCCGTGTAATGTCAAAGGAACAACGCCGCGATTATACCGATAGACTTAAGAAACATGGGGTAACGGCACCTTGGGGGTTTAAAAATTGCACCGATGCAGCATACAAAGGCGCATTCGGATGCAATGGTAAGAAATTACGCGAACAAAAGGGATTGCCACTAAAGGCAAATATCCGCGACCATCTAACTACAGAAGAACTTACCCTTATTTCAGCGGTCGAAATGTTGGCAGGTCAACGCATTGAATATGAAGGCCGCGAGGGAAACAAAGATTGCCACCAAGCAACAAAACTGGTTGCCCATGAGTTTGCTAATGCCGTTGGCCGCATTCAGGCTAATTGGACGCCCAAGCCAATTAGCCAAGGTTAACCCATGCCCACCCGTCCCGGCTTTTACAGCCACCGGGTTGGAGATCGTATTTACATCTTCCAACCCGACGGAGTGCTTTATCAGATTTATGATCTGGTTGGTGAGGATCGTGACTTTTTAAGGGGGAACGCCCCATGACACGCGAAGAAAAAATAGCAGAAGTCTTTATGCTCATGGCGGACATGAACGAAGTGCAGCGGCGGATGTTCATCCATTATGCGAAGTTCTGGAAAGAGCAAGGTTAACAGCGGGGCTTCGGCCCCGTTTCTTTTGACTTTGAAACTGATTCTAGTCATCATCACCGGATGATGAAATCTTTGCTTCTCGCATCTTTAATGCTCGCCCAACAAACAGGCCCAACGTGGAACGAAGAATTGCGCCCCGTCCCAAGCCCAATCCCGGCTGATATCTGCGTTGAAGCGCATATCACCGAGAAGGGGCGGAAGGCTGGCGGAGAAGGTGGAATAAGTATATTCAATTCTCCGCAAAGCCAGAAAGACCTCTACCTACTCGAAGAAATGCGCAAGAGAGGCCTTGCTATCCTGAAACGTTGCGCGTCATCGAACTCTTAAGTCTTCTTCTTGTTTTACTCCCCGCATGACCTCCTCATCACTCGTCCCTGTTGCCACACCGCCCTTAGTCCGTGTCGTCCCATCAGGCGCACGATATCGCGTCCCGGCAGGTAAGCGCATATACTCGGCCTCATTCTGAGGTGCCGGCAGGCTGGCCCCGCCGTTTAATTCTTCTCGTGTTATTGGTGGGAGTGAACTACCAGAATTTCGAGAAACGGGCATGGTTTGAGGCTGTTGAGGTATCGGCGTTTGCATTTCAACGGCACCAGTTGCGCCCTGAGCCTTCGCTCTTGCGATTTCAAGCAATCTCTGAACTTCATCTCTAAATTCTAAGGTTGCCTGAACAAAAGCCTCTTCTGACTGTGCCGTGTTCATACGTGCTTTTGCTTCTTCTGCTTTTTTACCTTCGACTTCGGTAATCTGTCCGCCACCGCGCAACCCCTCATAGGCTTGGAGGAACTGATTGCCACGCACCTGATCCAAGACCGTCTGAAAATCCGCAGCGCTTGACCCGGGAACAGGTCCTCCTACCCACGGGATTAATTTAGTCAAGCCGCCGTTGGCAGGAAGCCCAACCATATCACCTAACCCCGGATGTGTTCTGGAAGGGAGCAACCTGCCAGTCTTGTCTCGCAAAACGTTGCCGTTTTCGCCGTTGCTGGCGTTACCATTTGATCCAGAATGCTCGTCAGATACTTGGCGTTATGCTCGACTTGAGGCATTAAGGTGTGATGTTTCGCCAGCTCTTTCGCTCTTTGTTTATCGTATTCTTCTTTGAACTTTTCGGATACTGGTTGCGTATATCCGCCACCTTGCGTATTGACTTCCTGCATCGCCGTAAGGATCGCCATTTCGTCACCGCCGGACCGACCAGCCGCAACACCTGCATGCGCCATTTGCGCCTTGATATTAGGTGGCGCATCCTTGAAATAACGATCACCTAGTTCGTTGACCTTGGCAAAGGCATAAGCATCCGTCGGATCGTTCCATTCTTCTTGCCAAGGGACGCCGCCACTGCGCAGTAAGTTCTTCGCTCTGAACAGAGTATGCGAGTCGCGCGTCTTGGCGTATTCGCCCAATAACTCAAACCCACGATCTTGGTGTTTCATTTGAAGCGCTGTTCTCTCACGCTTTTCCGCCCGGACGCGCATTTGATAAGCGCGCTCATTGTTTGCCTCGCGCATTTGATAATCACGCTCATTGTTCTCCTGACGTTGCGCATCTTGTCTGCGCGCATAATCGTCTTTGTACAGTTCTTCCAAAAAACGCCCGGCTGCCCGCTTATTAACGGGAGGGCGGTCTTTTTCGTACTTATGCCAATAATTAATCGAGGCGCGAGGTTCGTAGAAATACCCGCCTGCTTGACGTTTTTGTTGCTCTTTCATGCGTTTGTCGTAACCATTGATTGACGCATGTGTATAGTCAACATCACTTGGCTTTGCAGGAGCAGGATCGCCATTGATGCCCAAACCACCAAACGGTGACGCTTTAGGGGCAGTGTTCGGCGTTGTATTGCCCGGTGACGAAACATTAATGGTAGGAGATTCCGCAGCGCCATTAATCCCCGTTGTTTTGAAATTGTTGATACTGGCAGAAGAATAATCTTCTTCCGGTTTCGGCTGTTTGGATGGGACTCCACCAAGGCCACCGGAGTAGATATCGTACTTCATTTCATTATATGCGTTTTCGTCTTCGAACGTTTGTGCCGCCCGATCCGCTGAGGCCTGACTGATAGACGCTTGTTGTTCACGCCGTTTTTCGGCTGCGATTTCTTCACGGCGACGAACAGACGGGTTGGACCCGATAAACTGGATAGACATAGATAGTAACTCCCTTATTCCCAACCAAACTTGGATTTACGGCCTTCTTTTTCTTCCTGCTTGAACAGGCTTTGCAGTTCCCCAATAGCTTCACCTTTTAGGCTCGAATTGGCGAGGTCCGCACCTGCCTCAGCTTCCTGCGCACCTGTACCGAGGCTACCGACACGAGCGCCCGTATTCAGGCTTGCGTTTGCAGAGTTGATAGAGGCACTACTGTAATCGTTGGCAAGCTGGCCCGCAGCCTGCTGTGAGCGCGTTAGGTTGCTGTTGATGCTATCGCCTACGAAATCACTTTCAACGTTACGCACCGCTGCCGTAACCGCCCGCCCGCTACCACGCAGACCGGATTGGTTGAGTGAATTGATCGATGCGCTACGAACATCATCAAGCTTTTGTTTCTGGCCCGGTGTTAAGCTATAGGGGTCACTTTCTGTTACTTCCCGTAGGTATGTAATACCCGGCTTCGTTTCAGACTGTAATTCCTCGTATCGCCTCTGAGCCTGATCATTCCCTTCGCGGATTGCTGCTGCTTGGGCTTCATAACCTTGCGCTACCGTTTTTGCTGCCTTCTTGTTGGCGTTTGCCGTTTGGACTGCGGAAAAAGCGTCTACGCCAGCGTTGAGCGCCTTCCCGGCAAATCCTGAGAAAAGACTGTCGCCACTGCCGCCTGTGAACACATCAGAGACGACACTTGTAATGCTATCAAACCAGCTCATTAATACCTGCCTTGCAGGCTTTGAATGCCTACCTGCTGCGGGTCAACGCCTTGCGCAAGCATGTCGTCCTTAAGATAAGGCTCAAACATAGGTGCGATTTCAGGCCCGAATGCCTTGACGCAAAGTTGGGCCAATTCAGGGGTAATCAGGCTCGATAGTCGTTGCTGTTCTTCCATCGTCAAGTTACCACGAAGGCCTGCACGAAATTGTTCTCCAAATTGCATGTTACTGCCCTTTCCTTGAAAGTTTGGCCAAATGCCGGACCATGTTTGTATAAATTGCTTCGGCAAGAATGTTCGAACCGGTTGAAACGGCGATGACAGACGGTGCGATATAATTTGAATACACACCTTTCCAGATAACCTTTGAATCTGTTCGTTTGTTGATCTCTGACACGATAGTTGGCGCGGTCGCATAATATTCTTTAATGCGTGTTCGCCCTTCCTCGGATTGGCTCATAACATTGTCCCGAAACCATCGAAGTGTGGTCAATTCCTTGCAGTTGTCAGGCTTATCCATTGCTTCAACAACGGCTGTGGTAATAAAACATCCGCTGCCGCCCGATCCCGTTCCGCCCCCGCCAACGCCTCCAAAATCAGATTGACCTGAGTTCGCCATTCCTGCCGCTGCCCCTGCGTCCGGCCCTGAGTGGCTTACAGAAGATGGGCCAGAGTTAATCCCCGGTCCGGGGTCCGTGTCTGTTGCGCCAAGATCGTCGTCTCCAAGGTCCGCACCTGTCTGGTCTGCCCCATAGCCGCCTACCTCGACGCCACCATAACCAGTAGGTCCCCCAAAATCATTCGGATTACTCCACCCACCGCTGTAGCTGTCGGGCATGTCCACTTGTGTTGCATCGTCAATACCGAATGGATCGTTATCTATTCCTTTAACGCCGGCAGCAGGGTTAATGCCGGGTGTGGCAAAATCAGCGGGGTCTTTATCGACTGCTTTTGAAAGCCCTTTGCCAATACTTACGGCAACACCTAAAGCAGGATTGATTGCATACGCTCCAAGACTGGCTAATCCCCATCCAATATCACTAATACCAATACCTGGGCTTTTCGAGTTATCAACATCAGACCCGCTAAGCCCTCCAATGCTTCCCCCTGTATTTGTGTTTTGGTTGCCATCAAACCACTATGCCCCCCTCGCTGTTGTTGCTCTGGTACTGACGGTTGGTTAATCGTAGCGAGACTTGAGTTTTTTATCCTCTTCCTCATTCTTAGAGGTTCCGCCGCCAATGCTCCTAAAGCCGGGAGCCCGGTAGGAGCCAAATCCGTAAATACTCATTTAAACCTCTTCTATTGGGTTGTTCTGCGAAGGTGCCAATTAAAGGAAACGGAATTGCCAGACCCGGGGGCCGCATTTACCGTGATTGTGAAACTTTCCGCCAAATACGATTGACCTGTGATTAAAAACGCATTGATTCCCGGCGTTCCTGCTGCGCTAACAGGTGTTAGAACAACTGAATAATCCGTATCTGGTTGCTCTGTATCAAATGTGTGGGTTGCTGATGTCGCACCGCCAGCAACTTGAATAGTGCCAAACGTTTCAAGAATGGTTTTGTTTGATGCTGATCTTTCGTTTGCTGTAGAGGCCGCTAAAATCGCATCGTTTGCGGTTTTTTGCGCACTTGCAGCCGTGGCGCTTGCCGGGTCGATCTGTCCGGCCAATGCCTCCTGTGCTGCAAGATATTCAGCTTTTTGAACAAGCTCTCCCTGTCTAATCGCAATACGGTAAAAATCATTTGTCCAGTACATGAGAGCTTGATTATCAGCTTCCGCATTCCCGGTTCTTCTTGGGGGTGGTGGGATTGGCGTTGATTTCGTTGCTTCTGCCATCACTCACCGCTCGTGATTTGAATGTCCATGCCTTTAATTTCAACGGCGCAATCGTCTGTCACCGCCCATTCAAACTGGAAATTCTCCGCATATCCAAAGCCGCCAAATTCAATGATCATATTATTTTGACCACTTTTACCGAGGCTGCGCTTAACCCACTTTGTCCAAGGCCCATTATCACGGCGGCACCTCAGCATAACCTCGGGCGCTTTCTCGTAGGAGCCAACGCCACGCCGTAATCGAAGGCGGGTGTTATCAACTCGGTTTGTGCTGTCGCCTAAATGAGCCGTGCGGCCCAACATGCGTTGTACGCCCCCATCAATTGAATGCCGGGAAGAAACCAATTCGTAGACTTTCCCATACCCGCCAATGAATGTGCGCCCCCATTTCTGCATTACAGAGACACCGGGCCATTTGGCAGGAACGCCTTTCTCTTTGTCCCACCCATAAAGCGTGGTCCACTTCTTGTTTTTGTAATCCAGAACGTAAGTTACGCCATCGTGCCCATAATCGTTTTTGGCATTAGGGAATTGCAGAACGAAAAACTTTTGGTTCTCGATCGATACTTTGCCTGCCCACGCATCGAGTAATTCTTTGTCACTAAAGGAAGTCAGAACCACGCCGATATCGTCAGATACAGGTTGGGCCAGTTGGTTTGAAAGCCGGGAAAACTCTCGCTCATTATTTAAAAGCCAAACAGCATTATCACCAAAGACCATCGTGTAAGGCGTTAATGTTCCTTCTCCGATTGCCCAACGTCTGAAAAATGGAACATCCCCACTGGTCAACCGCTCAAACTGCTCAATACTATCTTGGCCCGATAGAATGACTTCCCGATATGGTGTTACGAAAATACCGTTTAAATCATCAGGCTGGCTATCTACAGAAAACACGTCCAATGCTTCCCACTTTGAGCTATCACCTGCCGTGGCGTGGGAAAAACGATTGGAGTACGGCTCAATAGCGAGGGTGTAATTATCGACGTGCCCGACAAACGTTGTGTCTGGTGCATCCTTGGATAAGATTTCTGTTTTATGGCCTGCAAATTTAATTATCGGACCACCCGCCGCCATAACAAGTTCGCTGGACGTTTTAGTAAAACTAACCCGTCGACCGCCAGATACCGGAACTTCGGTTACATTCTCAGCATTACCTTTTTCATCAATGCGGAAAACGGATCCATTACCTGTTACCGCAATCAGGTTCTCTTGCCATTCGGACAAATACACAGGTTGCTTTCCCCCCGTAACAGCATATTCGATTAGCCCCGGAAACCGATGCAACGTTCCTGCTTGAGTGATATAGGCATTCTCTAAAGCTGCCTGAGCGCGGTTTAATGCCTCTTCTTCAACACCTTCATATAGCTTTGATGCGATATCTACCGGCTGCCAACGTCCCATTAGCTTACCACCGCATCCACATGGCAAAGCCATTCATATGTTTTTGAGACTTCTCCGGTGACTTGAAGCTCAATTTCAGGGCCATTTGCCGCAAACGTTGCAGCCAGCCCCGTTACATCTTCACGGGTGCGAATAAGTTGGACCGCCCTTTCAATTCAACATCTTTGGAAACCAGAGTACCATTCACCAAAGCATCACCGCCGAGCGGATCCGTCACTTGTTCGTTGTTCAGAAACTCACCGACAATGTTGCGCACGGTCAGCTTGCCGCTTGTGCCGCTATCTGTGTCAGCAATAATCAGGGCTTGGGCACCAGAAACAGCGCCAGTGATAATCTCACCAATCGTAAAGTCTCCCGTCTGTGTATCGTAATTCAGTTCCGAACCGGGTCGTTTGGCAGACACCACAAACTCATATTCGCCCGTATTTGCCCCGTCTTTCTGATTAGCGATTACCTTTCCTGTGAAGTACCCGACCTGTCCTGCTTCAAGCTCCATCCCCACGCTTTTGTAGCGGTGTTGTCTGTTGTGATGCCTGCGCTTGCGCCGTGCCCTGTATTGCGCCAACGGATTAGCTTGCTGCCATCGCCAGTGATAGTGACTTCGCTGTCTTCAACGCAGTTTTGTAAAAGAATTGGATTTTCCGGTAAGGTCAATGAGAACTCGACGCCGAACAAACCGGTGTCATCAAAGATCACATCTTGACACTTACCTGACATGCGGATTTCTCCACCGTCCACAGAACAGCCTTTAAAACGTAGTCCGATAACGGTGTTTTCTGTTTCGTTGTCGGTATCGTCATCATCTGTGACATCAAGATTGACTGTGTTGCCTTTAAACCAGCAATTTTCAATATCAGACCAGCGAGCGCCATTAACCTGCAAAGCTGTACCCGCATTATCCTCAAACCCAATATTTTGCAGAGTATTAAACCAGCATTTTTTATCTTCGTAAGACAGTGAAATTCCAGAAGTGGTGCAATAACGGATGACGCCACCATCCCATAAATTATTGCGGTACTCGTCACCATTTGCGCCGTTGCTTACATCGCTATCTGCGTGAAGTTTCGCGCCAATATCGCAAGATTCAACACTAACTGATTTCCAATTCCCTAAACGACCGCCTAAAGTTTGGACGCCTGTTTCAAAACGTTTGATGAGGCAATCTTGTAAAATTGTTTCCTGCAACGCCTTAGAATGTAGCCCCACAGAATTAACTTGCAAATCTACACCGTCTAAAGTTAGGCGAGACAGTCCAGCCCCAACGCCTGATAAGGTCACTACCTTATCATTGGCCTGACTTCTCAGAGTAGTCGCCCATTTGCCTTGTCCAAGCAACACAACGCCCGTTGGTAAGTTCAATTGCGAGAACTGGAAATTTCCATCTGGCAAAACAACGTACCCTCCGTTATTTTGCGCAGCAGCACCAATCGCAGCGGTGAGGGTATTTGTGTTGGTAGCCGTTACGTCTCCAAGTTCGCCGTAATCAGTGGCATATACGACCCGAGAAAGAACATCTTCCAGAACAACCGCTTCCGTGCCGCCTTTAGCTATCACAGTGGATTTAGAAATATCCTGCCCATCAAGTGTTGTGAGTGCTGGTCGTTGAATGCCGCTCTGAGCGCCCCCATCAATATCAAGTTGATATGAAGAGTTTGTGTAAATGGGTTGCGCAAACTTTCCGTAAGATAGGCCATCTTCTGTATGGGACAAAAGAACTTGAGGATTATCAGCCGGGATGCTTAATGCCTCATCCTTAAACACATCTGCGAGTGTGCTTGTACCAGCAACATAAATTGAAACAACCGCACTGTTGTAGCTCGGTTGCCATTGTTCAAATTCACGAATGCGCTGTGCCATATCTACCTCATAAAAAAATCCCGCTCTCTGGCGGGGTGTTTTCTTTATCAACTTTGTTTAACTTATGCCCAAGCGCGGACCATTAAGCGCCAGTTTGCTGGTGTCAGTTCAACACCCGCATTTGTGGTTCGTGATATGATCCAGACAACACCCGGGGTACGCGCACCCATTTTTATATTAATATCTTCACCGTCGGGGACAGCGGATAAGCCCGCGTTTCCTGAGCCACTCACATCGCTGTTTGATGGGTTGATCGGTGTTTTATCACCGACCAAATAGCCGTGTTCCGCCGTTTTACAGACAAGCCAGAATTCGACCAATTTAGGCGTTACCCCTAAACCATGCGAAACGATATGCGCAGCAGACGGGCTAATTGCTAACTCCGCACTTTCAAAGTATTTTGTTAAAGCAGGTGTTACCGAGGGATCAAGCGCGTCCGCGCCTACGGCATTTGTTGCCAGCTTGGCAGAAGTTACACCGCCGTCTGGAAGATGCGAGGACGTAAGCCCCCGCGCCATTTCTGCTAAATTGCGCCCGCTCATGCCAAACTCTTTCTTAAATCTAGATAAGTGGCAATGCGGTCCGCCGTCCAATGCGCGGTAATAACCGCCTGTCGATCAGGTGGTAAGTCACTTATATCGTCACCTGGGTTACGGACATCTCGATGGTAACTTGCTGAAACTTCATTTCCTTCACCATCAAACAAAGGCTTTGTAAAGCGAATTTGGACAGGACCATGATCTAAAAGTTCAAGTTTATCTACTTTCATAGTAACTCCTTATTCTGCGTGGTAAATGAAAGTTACTCGGATGTTTGAGTTATTAGCTATGTCAGCATCCGTTAACAGGGTAGCGCTAACGCCGCCGTCAAATTTAACTCCAAGAGGAGACGCACTACCGGGCGGCACATACATTGTGCAGTTTGCCGACGTGTTAAGTCCGGTGATATATGGCTGAACGTGGCTTTCGAGCGTATTACTTTTGGCGGCAAAAGGAAGCCCCGTTATTCTCAGGGTGCCTGTATCAGTACCTTTACTTGAAAGCTGTATGTTGGTAACTGCCATTATCACATTTCCAACCTTTGTGTATTCGCCAGATTGTTTAGCATAAGCAATCGCGGTTGTACCGTAGCCTAAAGAGATTGCGGGGGTAAACGTACCCTCCTCATAATCATCAAGGAGGTTTGCCGCTGCCGTGCCACCTAAATAAGCACCCGCGCCGCTTAAATCCAATCGTCCGGTAGATTCATCAAGGGCAATCAACTCCGCTCCATTGCGATCAGTAAATAAGAGGCGAACAGTATCAGCGTCATATGCAATGCCGAACCGTTTTGCACCACCAGAGTTGATAATGTTTATAAAATCGATAACCCCCGTTGCTGCATCTACTGTAAGGTCGAGATCGCCTTTGAATGCTGAGCGTCCTTCAAAGACAGTGGATTGCAAAATTTTATTCAACAGGGTCTGGACATTCTCAGTACCGACAAATGCACCAACCACACCATGAACACCGCCTGTTTTTGTTTCGTGGGTTGTGACATCAAACGACCCAAAAGCGCGAATTGTAACCACATCGCCGACAGACAAAGCCGCAAGCCCTGTAATGCTGGTCCCGTTTATTGCTGTAAAATCAACACCGCCTTCAAGTAGCGCACCATTCATCTCCACGATGATCACACCCGGCACATAGGCCAAGGTGTTCGCGTTATCGTCGGGGCCGGATAAAGAGGTTTCGCCGCCCGTTGCGGTGTATTTAAAAACGGAATATGTATTTTGAGCCGCTGTTTGGGCCTCGTCACGGTAGGCTTGTGCTTGGTCTATCAAAGCTTGCACGGGCGGAATTACAAAGTCATTTGCGATTTGATGCACATCCAACATCAGGATAAATAAGCCGTTGCTCAAATCATCATCAAAAACACCCGCCGTGTGCGTTTTAGAGGAAACATACCAGTTGCCGTCCTTACCTCCCCCCTCTTTGTTTTGAAAGATTTCTGTTGGGTAATATATAGTTCCAGCCTGCCACGTTCCGCGATTTCTTCCTGTGATTGGAATAATGCCGGTTTCCGTATCGCCTGCTGCCAAGCCGGTCACTACGCCAATAACGGGATCCTCAATATAAACAGGTGTTCTTGTTTTGCCTTCACTGTCTAATTCTTGCGGATTTTCAAGTAAATCTGTTCCGGTCGGTCCTGCATACAAAGCGGCAAGCGTTGATGTTTTCGCGCCATTTGCGTCAACTGTGTAGAAGGATAGCGTCTTGCCGATGTACAACGGATTGGCAAGTGAGAAATCCTGAATTGCAATTCTGGTCATTATCGTTACCCGTAATACGGCATGACCGGTTCGCCATTATCAAACGAGCGGTCAAATGCTTGAAGTTTTTGGAGAGTTACATCTGCAATTGCGCGGTAATCATTAAGTTCACTTCGAGGAACTTTCCGAACAGGACCATTGCCAATTTCAGCAGATAGCGCATAAATCGCCCATCTCTGCCAACTTGGTTTTAGTCCGGTGTCGATGTTTGCTTTGGCTTCAAATGTAGGTGAGAACTTCTGGAACGTGAGCTCTAACGTTAAGTCGCCCGTAGACGGGACAGGCCATACGTTCAAAATTGGGTTGTTGGTACGGTCAATATAAATGTATTGAGGAAGGCCTGTTTCTTCTTCCAGTTCATCGAACCGCTTCTTCGTGATCAGTTCAATTTCTGTGCGTGTTGATCCGTTGATCAAATAAGCATTCAGCGGAAAGGCCATGCCGTCCTTAGGCCACACCTGAACCAAGGCAGTTTGTAGATTATAAGATTGCGTATCCGCCAAAAGAGAGAGGGAGACTGTCTCGTTAGACAAGAAATTAATATGTTCCGTGCCCGCAAGCTGAGACATAATTAAATCAAGCCAGAAAAGGCCTTCATTCATTTCTTCGGTACGTGCCGCATCGTCGTTAATTGAATAAGAACCGATTTGACGAAGACTGCGCTCTACAATCTCTTTGGCGGATAGCAGGACTGACATTATTCGTCACCGAGATCCAGAAGACCGTCGAGCTCTTCGTCGTTCATTTCTTCTGCTGGGTCATCGTTTGCGAGATCACCGTCGACAGGCAGGCCGTTCTTTTCGCGCAAGAAGGCGATAAAATCAAAACGGCTTGAGGCTTCATTAAACTGCTCGCTGCCCGGATACAGGCAACAACGTGCAAACAGTGCGTTGTCGCTCAATTCGTCCAGCGAAGCGATGACTTGACCGGGGGCCAACTTAAAGCCCTTCTGCTGCACTTCTTTGCCGTCATTCATCTTTGATGTCGGCGTGATACGGTTTTCCATATCCGCATCTTCAAAAACTGCAAACGACTTAATGTGTAGGAGACGACGCGCATCACCGGCGGGCATCTCTGTTGCTTCGCCATACTTAAACGCAAAAGTCTTTTCACGGCCTTTACCGTCCAGAATTTCATGCTTGCGGGTTTCGTGATCGCCTGTCGGCTGGCAATTCAAATCTTGCACGTACAGAACTTCCGTTACCTTCACTTCGGTTTCTTTAGCCTGCTTCTTTGCCGCTTGGGCGTTTTTGGGAGTTGACGCACGTTTAGCCGGGTTCGTCACTGGCTTGTCTTCTTTTGCCGCTTGGGTGTTTTGATCTTCACTCATGGAAGTATCTCCTGAATTGAATAAGAGAAAATAGGGCGGATACAAACGCATCCACCCTATTCAGGTTGTTAAAAGTTAGAGTTCGGCTGCTGCCGTTTTCAGGGAAATGACCCCGAAATCTTCAACAGAGTTACCGTCAGCCTGCGACTTGAATTGAGGCTTCAACCAACCAAGCTGACGACCGTATGCAACACCGTACTTGTTGCCGTAGTCGGTATTGTCGCTTTCGTTGATCGTTTGTTCGCCAACTGTCGCAATGCCCAAAGCTTGCGCCCCCATTAGGGCAGCTTGTGCACCGTGAACGGTGCCTGTAGCACCCCATCGGTTGCCTGATGTTAGACCAAGTGTATTGAACACTTTGTTGTGACTGTGGAGAATAATACCATCAACCACCGCCAAGGCACCGGTAAACATCGGATTCTTATCGCCACGAACCGCACCAGTTTGAACGGCTTCGCGATAAGCAGAGTCTTTCTTCAAATCACGAGCCTGCTCAGGTGTCAGAACAGCCATATAATATGACTTACCGCCTGAACGGATCGGACGCAGCTTTTTACGCTCAGCATAGGAACGCGCATTTACCAGAAGGTTCCAAGACATCGTGTCCGATGCTGTAAGTGTCGCTTCATCCGTAGCGGCACCAGCATGTAAGATGCGGTTGGACGACGCAGCGGTAACATCCGCAGCAAACTTCAAGTTTGGCAGATTAGAACCAACACGCGCCGAACCATTTGTATTCAAGCTGTAAGCGCGGCCTGCCAAAGTCAAGAAGCCAAGCTCATCAACTTTATCACCAATCCAGAAC
>LLEK01000138.1_pt1 | contig 13030 bp, 14 predicted proteins | sample 595821 | NCBI WGS metagenome assembly LLEK01 (sample SAMN02919311, study PRJNA255460) | bioreactor metagenome | biome: chemostat; feature: culture 2011_25.1; material: sediment; isolation source: day79 25degC chemostat 2011 inoculated with Wadden Sea sediment taken from... | place: Germany: Bremen ...
AAAAAGAGTATTTAAGTTTTATTCTTTTAGATAGTGATGAAGTTTCTAAAGTGGATACAATGTTAGCTGAAATTAAAGGTTTAGATATAAACAAATCTGCTGATTTAATTTATACAATAAAACTAACACCAGTTGAGATAGATATTGTAAAAGATATGGCAGTTGGACAAGCTGTTGAAACAATAAGAAATAGACTTGATCAATTTGGTCTTGCTGAACCATCTGTAACAAGACAAGGTAATGCTGACATTGTTGTTGAACTTCCTGGTATTAAAACACAGCAAGAGGAACAACGAGCAAGAGAGCTTATCGCTAAGCCTGCAAATTTAGAGCTTATGGAAGTTGATGAATTAAAAGCAGATCAAGTTTATAATTTAACTGATGAAGAAGCTTTAGAGATGGGTGATTTGATACTTGAAGATACAAATAATCCTTCTATAAAATACTTAGTTAAACAAATACCAATATTAACAGGAAGTGAAGTTGTTGATGCTAAAGTTGCATTTGATCAACAAACAAATCAACCTATTATTAATTTTACACTAAGTACTTTTGGTGCCAAGGTATTTGGAGACTTTACAGCTAAAAGTATAGGTAAAAGACTTGCAGTTGTTCTTGATGGTAAAGTGTTTTCTGCTCCAAATATTCGTGAGCGAATAGGTGGAGGAAGTGGACAAATCAGTGGAAACTTTACAGTAAATGAAGCTGGAAATGTTGCTATTGCACTAAGAAGTGGAGCTTTACCTGCACCAGTTATTATGTTAGAAAAAAGAAGTGTTGGTCCAAGCTTAGGTGCTGATAGCATTGAAGCTTCAATGTTTGCACTTATTTCTGGATTTGTTTTAGTTGTTATATTTATGATTGTTTATTATGGTTTAGGTGGAATAATATCAAATATTGCACTTATTACTAATATATTTATAATAATAGCAGTTATGGCAATGTTTGGAGCAACCTTAACTTTACCTGGTATGGCTGGTATAGTTTTAACTGTCGGTATGGCAGTTGATGCCAATGTTATTATTAGTGAAAGAATTAGAGAGCTGTTAAAGTCAGGCGCTAGTATTCATAAAGCCATTGAAGATGGTTATAAAAATGCAATGAGTGCAATCCTTGATGCAAATATAACAACACTTTTAGTTGCTGTTATATTATATGCTTATGGAACAGGACCAATAAAAGGTTTTGCTATTACTATTAGTATAGGTATTTTAGCTTCTATGTTAACTGCGATTTTGGGAACACATGGTATATATGAAGCCTTAATGCCAAAAATAGTTAAAGATAAAAATTTACGAAAATGGTTTGGAGTTAAATAATGGAAATTTTTAAATCAGATAAAATATATGATTTTATGGGTAGAAGATTACCATTTTTAGGTATATCAGCTATTTTAGTTATTGCTTCATTTGTTTTAATTTTTACAAAGGGTTTAAACCTTGGTATAGATTTTTCAGGTGGTACATTAATTCAAATTCAATATACAAAAACAGCTCCTATTAAAGATATTAGAGAAGTTTTAAGTAAAAATATAAAATTTGAAAAAGCTGTTGTGACAGAATTTGGTACACCATTGGAAGTTATAATAAAAATACCAACTTCAACTACATCTTTAGGTAAAGATATTGGTGATGAAATAAGAGAGATTTTAAAGCCAACAGGAACTTATGAGATAAGAAGAGTCGATATGGTTGGTCCTAAAGTTGGTGGTGCTTTACAAGAAAAAGGTATTATGGCTTTAAGTTTAGCATTGGTTATGATACTTATATATGTTTCTTTTAGGTTTGAGTGGAGATTTGCTGTTGCTTCTATTTTAGCTTTAGTTCATGATATATCTATAGCAATAGGGGCAATAGTATTATTTAGTATTGATGTAAATCTTGATATTTTAGCAGCGATTCTTACCATTTTAGGGTATTCACTAAATGATACAATTATCGTATTTGATAGAATTAGAGAAGGTGTAAAAACATCAAAAGAAAATGAACTAAATAAAGTTGTTAATGAATCTGTGTCAAAAACATTAAGTAGAACAACACTTACTTCTTTAACAACATTTTTTGTTGTATTAACTTTATATCTATTTGGTGGAGAGATTATAAGTGGTTTTAGTTTTACACTTCTTATTGGTGTAATAGTGGGAACATATAGTTCTATCTTTATTGCCGCATCATTTTTAGTACAGCTAAATTTTTCAATACAAAACTATAGAAATGTAGAAGCTGAAAAAGAAAAAAGACAAAAAGAGAAAGATAGAATGCGTTCTCAATTTGAACAAGGAACGGTATAATTTAGATGACTAAGTTGTTTGGTACAGATGGTGTAAGAGGTCAAGCAGGTAATTTTTTAGATGCTATGACTGCATTAAAATTAGCACAAGCTGTTGGAATATATTTTAAAAAACATTCAAAAACTAAAAAAATACTTTTAGGAAAAGACACTAGAAAAAGTGGATATATGATCGAAAATGCACTTGTAAGTGGTCTTACTTCTGTTGGGTTCGATGTTATTCAAATAGGTCCTATGCCAACTCCTGCTATTGCATATCTTACTGAAACTATGAGATGTGATGCCGGTATTATGTTAAGTGCTTCTCATAATGCATTTGAAGATAATGGAGTTAAGTTTTTTAATTGTCGTGGTGATAAGTTATCTGTAGAAGTTGAAAAAGAGATAGAAGAGATATTCTCTAATGTTGAGTTAATAAAAGCTTCTCAATGTACACATAAAGATATTGGAAAAGCTAAAAGAATCAATGATGTTATAGGAAGATATATAGTTTCTATAAAAACTTCATTTCCAAGGCAGTTAAGTTTAAGTGGTATGAGAATAGTTTTAGATTGTGCTAATGGTGCAGGATATAAAGTAGGACCTACCATATTAGAAGAACTTGATGCAGATGTTGTTACAGTAAATGATTCTCCAAATGGTTATAATATAAATGATAATTGTGGAGCATTACATCCAAAAGAATTAGGTAAATTAGTTGTTCAATATAGAGCTGATATTGGTATTGCTCTTGATGGTGATGCTGATAGATTAGTTATTGTTGATGAAAATGGTGATGTAATAGATGGTGATAAACTTATTGGAGCATTAGCTGTATATCTTAAAAATAACAATCAATTAAAAAATGGTTGTGTAGCAACAGTTATGAGCAATAAAGCTTTAGAAGATTATTTAAAACAAAATGATATTGATTTATATAGATCAAATGTTGGTGATAAACATGTTTTAGAGATAATGAAAAATAAAGATATAAACTTTGGTGGTGAACAAAGCGGACATATCATATTTTCAGATGTTGCAAAAACAGGTGATGGTTTAGCTTCAGCACTTCAAGTTTTAGCATTACTTATTTCTACAAAACAAAAAACAAGTGTTGCTTTAAATCCCTTTGAACTTTACCCACAAGTTTTAAAAAATATAATAGTTGAAGAAAAAAAACCATTAGATACTATTGATGGTTTAGAAGATATGTTGATTGGTTTTAGAAAAAAAGGTTTAAGAGATCTTATTAGATATTCTGGAACAGAGAATAAAATCAGACTTTTACTAGAAGGTAAAGATAAAAAAGTAGTAGATACTTGCATGAATGAGTTACAGAAGTTTATAAAAAATAAATTATGTTAAAAAAACTTTTCATTTCTATAGTGTTATTTATAACACTATTTTTACTTGATCAATATATTAAATTTTTGTTTGTTGATGGTTATGAAGCAAGAGGAGAGTGTATCTCTTTAGTTTTAGCTTATAATTATGGTGTAGCTTTTTCAATGTTTTCTTTTTTAGAAGGAAATTTAAAATATATACAAATAGGTATTTTATCAATAGGTGTTATATATTTATATCTAAATAAAGATATATTTGAACAGTATTATATCCCTACAGCATTGCTTTTAGCTGGTGGAATTAGTAATATTTATGATAGATTTATCCATGGTGGTGTAGTTGATTATGTTTACTGGCATTGTGGATTTGAATTTGCTATATTTAATTTGGCAGATGTTTTAATAGATATTGCGGTTGTGTTGATTTTGATTATAAGTTATAGGAATTCTAAAAAAGAGAAACAAATAGATTAGTTAGTTTCTCTTTCAAAACCTATAAGATTTTTATCTGTCTTTTTAGTATCTTGTAAAATCTCATTTAATAATTTAAATGCTTCGTCTATTCTCTCACTATTATAGTTTAAATGTTGTTGGTCTATCTTTGCAGTTTTTTCTATCTCTTCTAATTTTTTAGTAATATCAGTGTAATTAAGTGAAAATTCTCTTAGTTTTGTAAATGTTCTCATGATTTCAATATTTACTTCAATTGCAATTTGGCTTTTTAAAACAGATGAAAGCATTGCAATACCATTTTGTGTAAAAGCATAAGGTATTTTTCTTAAACCCATTTTATCAGAATTGGAAGTCACAATTTGTGACTTCCAATCTTCAAATTCACTTTTTGAAAGTTGAAACATAAAATCATTTGGAAATCTTTTTAGATTTCTTTTTACAGCCTGATTTAAAACTTTAGTCTCAACTTGATATAGCTTTGCTAAATCTCTATCAAGCATTATATCTATACCTCTAATTTTATAAATTTTTGTTTTGATATTTTCATTTTTTTAGAAAAAAATGAAACAAAAAAATCGGTTGAAAAGTTGAACTACCCTTGCTTTTTAGAAGCAACTATTTTAATTCACACTACGAGTATTTAAAGTATATAAATGACATTTATTATTGTCTAATAATTCTATATAAGTATTAGAATAAATTTCTTTAAATCTCACTTTATTATATTCCCAAATGGTAATAACTTTAAGTTGCTTAATTTTATTAAAGTTTTTATTCATACATATTTTAAGTTTATTCTCTACTAATAATTTATTTTGATAAAAATATTCTATATCTCTTAATATAATTTGAACTTTTGTATAGTCTTGTATTGCAGTTTTATTTGACATAATGCCATAAGTAAAATAATTAGTTTCAGGATTATCATTAATTGGATAAATACAGTTGGTAGCATACTTATTTTGCAATAAATAGTAGTATTTATTTTTTAATTTATTAATTGTAGCATTATTGTTAAGCTTTAAATCAAGCAGAACTTCTTGCCAATTGTTATGAATTATTTCTATAATTTCTTTATTAAAAAAGCTATTATGGTCAAAAATATCTATAAAGTAAATCTTATTATCTATCTTTGAGTATTTAACAAACAATAATTCTTTAGTACGACAATCTTTTTCTTTTGCTAAATGAAAATGTTCTATATCTAGTATATCAAGCATTGTATCTTTATTTATAATACTTTTTTGATGATCATTAGATAATCGCTTCTCAATTAATTTAAATTGATTATTTTCAAAGGAAATTTTAATTTCTTCGATTTCTTTTTTAAATTTTTCATACCTAGAGTTTTGTTTTAATTCTTTGGAAAGTAAAACTTCTTTTTTTCCATACCTTAATTGAGCTTTTCCTAAAACATTAATTGTATTCAATAGAATATTTGAAATATCATCTTCTTTATTTAAAAAGCTGTAATGCTCTAATATTGATGATTTAAGTGTATCTTTCCAGTCTAAAAATTTAATTTTCATAATTTATTTTATCAGAAATAGAAAATTAATTCTATATCATTTTTTAGTGAGTGAGAGAGGAAAGTTTACTGCAAAACCACAAGCCTAAGCCTGTAGTTCTTGAAGTTTTTCTTTCACAACTTCTGCATGAAAAATCTCTATAGTTTCCCCATCTTTTTTCTTTTTCTGTCTCACTTTTACATTTTCCCAACTTGCAGCTATTTTACCTTCTGGGTTTATAATAAAGGTACTTCTTACAACACCCATATATTTTCTACCATAGTTCATTTTTTCTTGCCATACACCATAAGCTTCACAAAGAGTTTTTTCTTCATCAGATAATAGTGTGATAGTAAGGTTTTGTTTTGCTATAAAGTTTTGATGTTTTTTAGGGCTATCTGGACTAACTCCAAGTATAACAGCATCTAAATCATCAAATTCAACTTCACGTGCAGTAAAATCACAAGCTTCGTTTGTACACCCTGGAGTATTGTCTTTTGGGTAAAAGTATAAAACTATCCATTTACCTTTTAAATCTCTTAAACAAATCTCTACATTATCTTGGTTTGGGTTACAAAATTGTGGTGCTTCTTGACCTATTTCTAGCATTATTTATATCCTTTTAAATATATTTTATTAAATTAATATGCTAATATACTATAATAAAAATGAAAGGTTTATTATGAAAATTTTACTATTTGGTTTATTATTTTTTATTAATGTTTATGCCCAAGATGTAGTTGTTGATATTGCTAAAAAATATATATCTTTAGTTCAAGCAAATGATATGAATGCAACTCATAGTTTGTTAACATACAAAGATAGACAAAGTCAACCTTTATGGTTTTATAGTGAATTACATAGTTATCCCATAAAAAATATTAGTAGGTTTTTTGGAAGAACAGGTAGTGCTAAATCTAAAGAATTTTATAGAAACTTAGAGCTTATGTCGTCTAAAAAACCTATAGAGTTTGTATCTGTTGAAAAAAGTAATGATTATGCAAATACTACATTTAAAGTAGATGAAAAGCTCATAAATATAAGACTAAAGAAAAATAAAACCAACTGGTATATTGATGTTGGTTTAAATAATTATAAATTTATTTTAGATAGTAAATCAATTCTAATAACCAGAAAGTTACTAGAAAATTGGTTGTTTTTTAAACTATATTTAGACATAGATTATAATGATAAGTTTTATTTATATGATATTTATAAAAAGAAATATTTAGATGTAATAAATCGTAAGAGTTCTTTTGATGATACATCAAGAAAAGAGTATGAAAAAGCAAAAATCACTAAAGAGTTTTTTGATAAAGGTGGTTTTGTTATTACAAATACTAAAACTATCTCTCATCCTTCAAAAGATATAAAAGGTGTAGAGATTTCATTTACAAATAATAGCAATAAAAATATAGAAAATATTTTTGCAGAGTTTTTATATATAGATGAAGAACAAAATGTAATAAGAAGAGCTTACTCTGCTTTACTTCCACCTCAAAAAATATTAAAAGCTAAAGAGAGTATGATACATCCTTATTGGTTTAAGCAACCAAAGGATTTTAAAGGGAGTTTCAAAATACGCCCTTTAGATGTGGTTTTTAAAGAAAATTAAGGGTAACTACAAATTATTGAGTAGCTTTTTTTAGGACTAGGTTTTATATTTGTAATTGCTCCGTATTTTTTTAAAATAGCAATAAGATGTTGTTTGTTTTTATGTCTCTTTAATATTGCTGTATCTAAAGCTGTGTGTCCTCTACTTTCTTTAAGATTAGGGTTGGCACCTTTTTGGGTAAGTAGTATTGCTTTTTCATAATTACCATTACTAATGGCTCTTATAAGTGGTGTACAACCTTTTTTATCTTGAGCATTTAAATCAATGCCTTCTTTTGATAATAAATAATTAAATGCTTTTATAGTTGGATCAGTATTCCCTTTATAACTTACTCGAATAGAAGATGCTGTATGAAGTGGTGTTGAATTTACTTTTGTTTTTGAGTTTATATCAATCCCTTTTGATAGTGCTAAATCAATTATATTAGGTAAAAACACCCCTTTATGAAGTATAGTTTCTCCTCTTTTACTTTTTTGGTGAATATCTGCTCCATGTTTTATAAGAGTTTCAATAACCTCTTCTTTAAAATATGGATTAGAGAAAGCAACAAAAAGAGCTGGTTCACCTTTTTTGTTTACACTTTTTATATCAAATCCATAATCTAAATATTTATCAATAGTTTCTTTGGGACATCTTCTTAATGCTAAGAAAGGTGGTGTTTCATCATTTTGTCCTTTTTCATTTATAGATACACCTTTATTTATAAGTTGTTCAATATATGTAGGATTACAAGTTCTATGTAAAAGGGTTTGTTTTTTATTGTTTTTAGCTTTAAAGTTTAAATCTTTGTTTATTAAGTATTCGAAGGCTTTTGATTTGGCTATAGCATATTGGTTAAAATTTATTTTTAAAGTTAAAAATATTGGTGTGTCCTCATATTTATTTTTTATAGAGATTAAAGCACCTTTTTCTTCTAATAGTTTCATAACTTCTACTAAATTATAACGTGATGCTAAATGAAAAGGTGTATCTCCCCAATTATTTTGAACATTTACACTGGCTTTATTATTTAAGTAAAAAGTTGTATTTAAAAGAGCTTTAGGTTTATTTTGTCTAAAACTTTTTATTGTTGTATGTAATACTGTATTTCCAGCATTATTTTTTGCAAATATATTTGAACTTTTTTGAAGTAAAAGTTCTGAAATATCTAAAAAACCATATTTTGCACTTAATAAAAGAGGGGTTTCTCCGCTAGAGTTTGTCGCTTCAATATTTGCATTTTTAGAAAGTAGATATTCTATCATCTCTTTTTCTTTAGCTTGTACAGCCATATGTAATGGTTTATTTCCATTAAATATAAATCCTCCTGTCCAAGGATTTTTTTGGAGGGGATTCTTCTATATTTCCACCACTTTCTAAAAACTTCTCAACAGAAGATATATCACCACTTTTTGCTGCATTATGAACAGGTGATTTAGCTACACAACCACTAAAAAGTAGTACAGTTATAGTTAATAAAATTAGTTTTATATAGTTCATAGAGTAACCTTTATTTTAGTAATAATAGTATATCTAAAATTTTAAGATATTATTTTATAGCTATGAAGGTTCCGAAATTTATCCACTTGAATATACAATCAAAATGTTTGAAGCCCGCATTTTTTATCATATTTTTATTTTCATCATAACTATATGGTATAAGAACATTTTCTAGTGCTTCTCTTTTTTGGGCTATTTCAAATTCACTATAACCTTGCTCTTTTTTAAAGTTGTAGTATTCATCTATAAATTGTTTATTTAGTATCTTATCATCAGTGATAACTTTTTCACTAAATATAAAAACTCCACCATCTTCTAAAGAGTCATAAATTTTTTTGATAAGTTTTTCTCTTTGAAGAGGTCTGATAAACTGTAAAGTATAGTTTGAGATAATAACATTTGATTTTTCAAAGTTTATATTAAAAATGTCATCTTCTATAAATTTTATATTGTATCCGTATGCTTTTGTTTTTTGTTTTGCACGGTTTAACATGGCAGTTGAAGTATCAATACCAATAAGGTTTAATGGAGTCTTTGAGTGATTAGCTATATTTATAAGTGTTGATGCTGTTGAACAACCCAAATCATAAATAGTACTATTTTCTTTTGTATACTTTAATGCAAATGATGTTGTTAGTTTTAACATCTCATCATAAAAAGGTACTGAGCGTGAAAGCATATCATCAAATACAGATGCTACATCTTCATCAAACTCAAATTGTTTTTCTATAGGTTTTTCAAATAGTTTATCTTTCATTCAAAGTATTGTATAATAACTATTATTTTAAAGTATTTAAAAGGGAAATATAGTGAAAAAGTTATTTGTATTACTATTATTTAGTTATATAGTTATGGCAAATAGTCTTACACAATCTGAAATACTTTACTTTTCAACTACTAAAAAAACAGTTAATAATAACAGTGAATTAAAAAAAGATGATACTCAATATATAAAAGGATATTGGCAAAATCGTATAGATACTGTTTCAAATTATGCTCAGCCTAAATCTAAAACTGAAATTATAGATAAAGAAGAAAAAGTAAGTATGTATGATCAATATTTAGATACATTAAAAACTCAAGATTATAAAAAATAAAAATAAAAATACTTCACATGGCTTTTCATTAAAGTTGTTGTATAATAACCTATTTTAAACTAAACAAAGGGATTAAATGGCATTTTTTGGTGATGTATTAACTAAAGCATTAGGTGTTGCACCAAGACTAAAAAAAAGAACTTTTGACCCTGAAGCTATGTGTGAAGATGATATAGAATTACCAATGTCTATAGTTAATTATGATAAACAAGATATGCGAATTACCATTAAAAGTGAAATAGATACTTTTAGATTATTGGGATATAAAGATAAAACATTAGAAGATATAAAAGCTGTTGAGTATCACTCTTGTCAAATTGGGTTAATGTTAAAGTATGTAAAAGATGGTAAATATTTTCCAATAGAAAAAATAGAAGAAATAATACCAAATTTTGTACTTGGTGCTACAAAAAAACAGTTGCATATTAAAGTATTTGATTTAGTTTATAGATATGATAATAGTGTAGATAAAACAAGTAGTTTAGAAGAGTTAGAAAAACAAATAATATGGACTCCATTGGAAGCCGCATATTTGCTTAGATATATAAACATGGAAAATAGAAAAATCGTAAATTAAAAGGGATAAAAATTGATAAAAACAAAATGTGGCTTTGTAGCAACTGTAGGTAGACCAAATGCTGGTAAAAGTTCATTACTTAATTGGTTAGTTGGTGAAAAAATAACAATGGTTTCACACAAAGCTAATGCTACTAGAAAAAGATCAAATGTAATAGTTATGAATGAGCAAGACCAAATAGTTTTTATAGATACTCCAGGTATTCATGAAACAGAAAAGTTAATAAATCAATTTATGTTAGAAGAAGCATTAAAAGCAATAGGTGATTGTGATTTGATACTTTATTTAGCACCTGTAACAGATAAAATATCTCATTATGAATCATTTTTAGAAAAAAATACAAAGAATACAAAACATATATTGCTTTTAACTAAAACAGACTTTGTATCTCAAGCTGAACTTTTTGATAAAATGGAAGAGTATAGAAAATTTGATGATAAATATGAATCACTTATAACAGTTTCTATAAAAAAAGGTAGAAAACAAAAAGATATTCTTGATGCAATTGTAAAGCATTTACCAGATTCTCCACCATTATTTGATACAGATATTATGACAACATCTCATTTAAGAGATATATACAAAGAGTTTATAAGAGAAGCTGTATTTGATAATATTAGTGATGAGATACCTTATGAAACAGATGTTATTATTGATAAAGTAGAAGAGAAAGATAATGTTGATGTAATTAAAGCCACTATTGTTGTTGAAAAAAGTAGCCAAAAAGGTATGATAATAGGAAAAGGTGCAACTGCTATAAAAAGAATTGGTTTAAATGCAAGAAAAAAGATAGAAAAACTAAACCAAAAGAAAGTTTATCTAGAACTTTTTGTATCAGTTAAAAAAGGGTGGAGTAAAAATAAAAGCTCTTTAAAAGAGATGGGGTATAATTTCGATTAAGTTATAAAAAGTATAGATAAATTCTATCTATACTTTTTACATATTAAGTATGAGTCCTTCTTCTTTACATAATTGAGTAAGTCTTATTTTATATTCTTTTACTCCAACCACATATTTTAACCAAGAACAATTTTCATAACCTTTTACTAGTTTTATTCCAGATACTTTTCTAACTTTATGTAACTCAGACTTTTCATCATAATCTTTGATTAATTCTTTTATCCAAATTGTTTCATCATAATTTAATATCTCATTATCTTTATTTTCATCATAGTAATTGTTTGATGTTAAAAATTTTTGCCAAGAGTTGATTTTATTTTTAGTAGTTTCTTTTGATTTTAATATCTCATAGAATTTTTTTAAATTATTACTCTTTGTTTTTTCATCAAAATTATTATCGATAAATTCTTTATGTTCTTGTATATATAATTTAATATAATTTTCAATATTTTCAAATGCTCTTTTAAATCTTTCTTTATTATTTATAGTAATAAGATGAGTATCTTTATTATCGCACCTATCTTTACTATATTCATAAGACCATTCAAGATAAGGTATATCTGGATGATGTGATGCTTGACCATGTCCATAAGCAGGTATAAAGTCGTCTAAATCTTTTTCTTCTTTGAATTTATTAAATATTTTTAGGTGATCGAACCAATATGATATCGCTGAGAGCCATCCATCTTGATTTATTAGTAAATTAGTATCTTTTAAATTTTCTATATCATTTTGTTTACTTAACAATCCAGAAAAACCTTGATGTGCAAATGTATCAGCATATATATGCATTAACATTCCAAATACTTCAGGGTTATTATATAGATTTTCGTTAATAATTTTGTTAATAATAGGGCTATTTTCTTTACATATAAGTTTTTGTGTAAAGTTATCCCCTTCACAACCTGGTGGAAAATGAAAAGCAACGGTATTAAACATCATAGCTTGATAATTAAAAGTTCTCATTTTAAAGTAAGAATGACAAGTTGCGATATTTTCAATAGTAAATGGATTATTAGTTTCATCATCTTCTGTAAAACAATTGATTTTGGCATCATCAACAAATTGTGATGCGTAAGCAATTTTATATGATGTTTCTTTATTTAAACCACAAGTTCTACATAAGGCTAATAACGCATAGTAGTGAGAAGATATTTCCATAATAAACCTTTTTCATTTTATATATAATAATTAATTCATGTCACATCTAGCGTCACAAAAGCTTAAATCTTTAATTAAATTAAACTTTGTGACGCTAACTGTGACACTATTAAAATACAATCTATTTTAATATGACAAAAAATAATATAATAGAATATAAAGAGCTTCAAACTTTAAGTATTAAAGTAACAGAATCTATAAACAAAAAACATCTTTTAAAATTTTTAAGAACAAATATTTTAAATAGTGAATTGGTAATTTCTAAAAATAGTAAATTTTATTATGAATTTGTAAATCAAACATTACAGTATGAAGTTATAGTTTTTGATTCTATGAGAGATGATACTTTTCTTGAAATATTTGTTTTTAAAGATTATATTGATATAAATAAACTAAAAGGTTTTAGTTTATTTATAACTAAAAACTATTTTGTATTGTATAAAAATGAAAAACTTATAGTTTATAAACAAATTAACCATACAAAAAAAGATGATATTAAAATATATCTAGAGCAATCATATAAAATAAAAATAGATAATATTATAGAATTAGAAGATAAAGAGTTATCTAATCTAAAAAACAGTTGTACACAAGATAAAGATATTAGTTTTATAAATCTTTATAGTAGT
>LLEK01000142.1_pt1 | contig 12880 bp, 15 predicted proteins | sample 595821 | NCBI WGS metagenome assembly LLEK01 (sample SAMN02919311, study PRJNA255460) | bioreactor metagenome | biome: chemostat; feature: culture 2011_25.1; material: sediment; isolation source: day79 25degC chemostat 2011 inoculated with Wadden Sea sediment taken from... | place: Germany: Bremen ...
ATCGCCTTTACTATACTCAACTAATAAAAATTTTACTGAATTATTTGTTTTATATTTTAGTATATAAGCTAAAGCTTTTCGTATTGATTGTTTTTTATTATGATTTTTTATCTCTTTTTTTATTATTGAATTTAATTGTATAGTTGAAGCGGGTAGTTTATATTTAGTTTTTATTGTTGCTTTTTTCTCTTCAAAATTTGAGATATTATTTGCATAAAGATAAACCTCAACAAAATTTACCACTGTAAGTAAAAACAACATAGCACATATAGTATATAAAGTTTTACTCTCTAGCCATTTTGGATATAAATTTAGTTTTATTTTATTGTTTGATAATTCTATATTTTCAATATCTTCTATAACATTTTTTGTTGTAACTATATTTTTTGGAACTTTTACTAATATCTTATTTTCATATTTAAAAATATTACCATCTATTTCAAAGCTATCTAAAGATTCTAATTCAAACTGTCCAAAATATATATTTGATACAGAAGATACTTCTATATTTGCATTTTCAATACCCTCTTTTATATTAGATTCTATATATGCAAAACATAAAAATTTCTCATCTTCAATCTTTTTTACAAAGTATTTATATTCTTGTTCATCAATTATCTCTTCAAAACAAGAAGCAACAAACCTAGAAGCCTCCCTTTCATTTTTTACAGGGATACTAAACTCTCTTACCCAATAAAACTCTGGAGATAAAACAATATCTACATAACCCTCGTATGTAAATTTTGAATTTTTATGTAAAAATATTTTTTCAACTTTATCTTTTGAAAATAAACTCAAAGTCCACTACCTTTTTATTTTTATTATTATATATAAATTCAACATAACTTTTATAACCATCTAGTTTAACATCAAAAGAACAAAAGATATATTCGTTTTTTTCTGTTTTATCTATATTGAGATATGTAAAGCTATCTTTCTCATCTTTTATTACATTGTCATCATAAATACGAATATATTCATCTAGTACAAAGTTAAGTTGTTTGTTTGATGTGATATTTAAATCTGAGCTTTTTATAAAGCTTGTAAGCCCAGCACTTAACTCTTGCTTGTTTATATCTATTTTTTCATCGTAAAACTCTATTTTTTTTATATCTACATCTATTTTATTTCCAATATTTATTGTCACATTTTCAAGTGGCAATATATCAGCTATCTCCTCTTTCTTTTCATATAATATACTAGTTATTTCATCTTTAACATTTTGGCTACTTATTTGTAACTGAGCTAAAATACTACTCTCATTTGCCTTTTTTAACATTTTATCTGAATAGTCTAGATTTTTATACACTAAAGCACTAATAGATATTATAAAAAAAAGTGTCATTAATAATACTATACCTCTTTTGTTCATCACCCAACCAAACTTATAGAAAAAATAGGTAACAACATAGCTATAACAATAAAACCAATAATTCCACCAACAACAAGCATCATAAAAGGTTCAAGTAAAGATACAAATACAGCTATTTTGTCTTTGTTTGATTCGTCATATAAATCAGCAAGACTCTCTAACATTTTACTTATTTGACTTGTATCTTCTCCTACAGCTAAAGCTTGTACAAAAGCTCTATCTAACTCATATGTTTTATTGTCTTTTAATATTTTTGATAGTTTTTCCCCTTCAACTACTTTAGTTGAAGCTAGTTGAAATATAGACTTCAATACAACATTTTCTAAAATACCACTACTTAAGTTAAATGACTTAGCAACAGGAACACCAGAAGATATCAATATAGAATTCATAGAAGCAAATCTACTTAAATCAGAATACTCAAGAATAACTTTTATAAATGGTATATGCAATAAAAGCTTATCTATAAAATATCTAAAAGGATAATAAAACTTTAAAAGATATGTAAAAACACTAACAGAAGATATAATAACCAATAAAATTATCCAATAATAAGCAGAGAAAAAGTCCCCGATATTTATAATAATCGTTGTTACTAAAGGCAACTCTTGATCTAACTGTACAAAAATAGATGTTATCTTTGGTACAACAAAACTCATCATAAAAATAATACTTCCAATAGCAACTACAAATATAAAAATTGGATATGCTAAAGCACTTTTAGTTTGTTTTACTAATCTATCTTGGTTTTTTAAAAAAACAGATAACTCAACTAGTACATTTTCAAGTAAGCCACCATTTTCACTCACTTTTATAGATTGTTTATAAAACTCTGGAATACTAAAAATATTTTGAGTATCTAAAGCATTATAAAAGCTTTTACCTTCATTTAGATGACTACTTAGTGATTCAAAAAAAGCATTTAATCTTTTATCATCTTGATATGTTACATTTAAAAGTTTTATAGCACCAACTAAAGAGATACCAGACTTTAGATATATACTTATATCTCTACTTATTTTTGAAAGATCATTTGATGATATTTTTACTTTACTTCTTGATAAAAAACTACTAAAAAAATTAAAATAATCTTCTTGAACATCTTCACATATAATCTTTTGAGTTTTTAACTTTAACTTTGCATGAGAGATATCATCGGCTTCTATTTTAGAGCTGATTTTTTTACCAGTACTATCAATACCTTTATATTTAAAAATCATTTTTTATCTCATCTACTTTTGTTTGCATCTCATCAATTACTTCATTTATATATTCATATACTTTAGGTTTTTCAAACATAGGGTTAAAATAATACACCTTATCATCAACTTCCAGTATAAAATCATCGTGACGATACTCCTTATCTAAAGTAAACTCAAAGTCAATCCTAGAGTTTCTAAAACCATCTTCATCTACATATCCAAATTCTTTTTTATATAACTCTTTTTCATAGTTATATACATCTGGTATATTTTGAAATAACTCCAAAGACTTTTCTTTTAAAAGCTCTCCATCTACAAAAACTAAACATAGCTTTGCATCATCTATACATTTTAAAGATATATTTTTTTCATACTCTATAGCACTTAGATACTTTTTTATATTTAAAATATCTACTTTTTGAGTATCTTTTTCTGTATTTGAAAAAAAGTTTATCGGTACAAAAACATAAAGCGTCCCTATTAAGACAACAACTAAGATCATCTCAAAAAGGGAAAAGCTTTTTTTCATCCCTATTTTGTACACTTACTATAGTATATATCATCCGCCGTTGACTCTTTTTTATCTGGACCAAAAGATACTATTTCAAACTTATCTTCTTCTAGTAAATAAACAAAATCGTTACCCCAAGAATCTTTTGGAAGCTTACCATCTTCAAAGTAATTTTTCTGTGCTAGCATCTGTAAACCCTCTTGTGTAGATGGATATAAACTTTTATCTATTTTATACATTTTTAAAGCTTGTGCAACACTTTGCATCTGTACACATACTATACTTTTCTTTGCTTCTTCCCCTTTACCTGTAAGACTTGGCAATATAAAAGATGCCAAAAGACCTAGTATAACGATCACTACCATAAGTTCCATAAGTGAAAATGCTTTTTTCATATATCTCTCTTTTTATTTATTTATTTGAATTTAAGAACGATTTTACCTAAAATACTACTAAAGTTTTATTATTTTATAGCCAACTCATAATATTTTTAAATATTTCTTATTTGTTTTGATTAATATTATTTATTATTTTAAGTATTATACTTTATTTGTGTCACAGGTAGTGTCACGGTTTTGGGGAATTTTAGGGTTATTTAAAATTTTATATCTTGTTCTTCCCATTTGGCTATTTTAGTGTAGTTTGGCTTATGTATGCATTCCACCTCAGGAGAGGTGAACGAGTTAAAAGTATAGTTTGTAGTTTTATTTTATAAACCAAGCTTGTTCAACATTAAAGTCATTATTTTTACTATGTGAAATTAAAAATATTATACTTAATATAATTATATTTGAAATGCTTAATATAAAAGAACTCAATAAAAATAGTATACCAATACTTTGTACATAGTTTCTATTATTAACTCTATAGTAAACAATACTGTATACTAACAATATTAAAAGTAAAAAAGCAGTTGGTATGACTTCTTCTATATAATTTATACTAAAAATATTAAAAAATATTAAAAATTTAAATAATATCAAAGAAAAACTCAATAAAAATAATTTTATTAATGAAATCTTATTACGTTTTAAATAATACATCAAAATTCCTCCTGCCTTCTATACATATAATCTTTTACTGAGTCAACTTTTTTTCTATATATTTATATGTACCTGTAGATTCTAATACTGTACCTGTTGTAAGTCCAACTGCCATTCCAAAAGTGCCTCCTATTAATGCACCGGCTGGTCCTGCTACAGTAAATCCTTTAATTGCTCCTGCTACCATAGTTCCTACACCTTGTGCAAGTATATTAATCATAGATTTATTTACACCTAGTGCTTCTCCTGTTGCTTTAGTACCTTTATTTCCTATTTGTCCACCTACGGTTCCCCAACTATTATACAAATGTATATAAGTAGCAGTAACAGCACCATTAGCAAAAAATGCATTATATTTACCAATTTCAGTATCAATAACATACTCTGGTCTTGACCAACCATTAGTTAAGTATTTTAGTGTAGTTTGGCTTATGTATGCATTCCACCTCAGGAGAGGTGGAACGAGTAAAGGGTGTAGTTTTAACTCGTTCCACCTCTCCCGAGGTGGAATGCATACTATAAGCCAACATCACCAAAATCTCTCAATACCAACTAAACCTTGTATATCTTCATAATCTCTTGCACTACTATATCTCCAATGTTTTGCAACATCTACATATCCTCTTTTTACTGGATTTTCATGTATGTAGTTTATTTTTTGTATCATTGTTTTATCATCTTGTATTAGTTTAGGTTGATATCCCTCTTCCCATACTTGATATGTTTTTTCTTTATGGTTTGCTTTTTTATAAAACATTAGTTGTTCTAATATTGTTTTTACGTTTCCTTTTTTTAATATTTCTAGTATTTGTTTTGCTGTATATTGTTTAAATGATTGCATGGTTTTATGTAGGTCATTACTTGATACTATCATATGTAGATGATTTTCTAATATTACGTATGCGTATACTTTTAGATTATCTTTTTCTTGTAGGTATTTTATACAATCTATTACTACTTGAACACTTTCTTTTCTTGTAAATATTGGTAGCCAGTGTAGTTTGGCTTATGTATGCATTCCACCTCGGGAGAGGTGGAACGAGTTAAGAAGTGAAACGAGTTAAAAAAAATTTTTAATATAAAATAAACAATATGCAAATAAAAATGTTCCTATAATAACATTAAATATAGGATTCCATATACTATGTTCATCAAAAAACTCTATTTTATATAGTAATCCTATTTCCTCAATTATTTGTATAATTACAGTTGTTATTAAGTATACATATATACTATATTTTCTTGTTAATAATAAACCAAAAGTAATTAATAAAGTTTGAGATAAGTTAGAAAAAAATATTACCCAAAGGTGAAAACTATTAGAATAACCTCCATCTCCTTCTAAATAAAATTTAAATCCATATAATGTAACATTAAAAATTGTATTAATTAAAAATACACAACAAAACATAATAAAAAATACTTTTATTGCTTTATTTAGGTTGATCATGAGTACCTCCCAATTTACGATATTCAACAGTAACTCTAGAAACATAATCTTGGCAATTATTATGAAGAGCATCATATTGTCCAAAACTTCCAACATTTCCTATAGCTTGTAATAAAGTTTCATCATCATAATATAATAATTGAGAATAATCTGCTTTAGAAGCACCAATGTCAATCCTAATCATACTATCATCAAAATACCCAAGAACTGTACCATCATTAAGAATAAACCCTTCATGAGCAACCATTAAATTTTTTTTATCAAGAAAAGTACCTCTTTTACCACGTGCTTTATTAAAACCTGCCAATTTCCGAAATCCTCCCCATGCATTAAATAAGTGTATATAAGTAGCAGTAATAGCACCATTAGCAAATTTACCACCTGATATAACTGAAGTTGTTCCTCCTATTACAATAGTTACTAGTGTTCCACCTATTTCGCCATAACTTCCTGGTGCAGCAAATCCACTTGATACAAAACCACTCCAAAAAGCAGCACTAGTATCTTGCCCTTGTGCTTTCACTCGTTCCACCTCTCCTCACTCGTTCCACCTCTCCTGAGGTGGAATGCATACCATAAGCTAACATTACCAAAACCTCTTCTACTTACAATTCTTTCTTAATCTTTTCTATTGTTTCTTTAAATATAGGCAGGTTATACCTTATAACATCTTCTATAATAATATAATCTATATTTTCAATAAATTCAATTATTTTATCAAGTTTATTCATAGCACTAGACATAAACAATATCCTTTAATAATGTTTTATTATCAGGAACAAAGTCTATTTTTGTTTTGAAAGTTTGCTGTAACTCTTCTTTTATATCATCTATTCGTAAAAGCTTAGAAAAACCATCTTTATATTTTTGTGAGAATTTATCATAATCAAGTTTATAAGCTATATCTATATCACTAAAATCATCTTGAGTATCTTTTGCATAGCTCCCAAATAATCCAAGAAGAAGTAAACCCTCTTTTTCATAACTTGGTTTTAGTTCTTTTAACTTTGATAAGATAGCACTTTTAGTAAGTACTGACATTATAACTTACTCTTTTTATCTATTGATTAAAATAATTATATCAAAAAAACAATAAATAGATAATTTATCTATAATCATTATATTTATTTTACTATAACTTCACAAGTTTTATTTTAAGCCATTTATGGCATAATTACTAAAGTACAATAATATGTTAAGGTCTCAATTATGACAAAATTACACTTATTAAAAAAAGTAAAACATAGAAAAGAACAAATAGGATTAACTATTGATAATATTTCTAAACTATCAAATCTTGGAAATAGAACAGTAGCAAGGTTTTTTAATGCAGAAGATGTAAAACTTAGTACTGTAGAAAAAATTACAAATCTATTAGGTCTTGATTTTGCAGGAAATGAAACAATAAACATAAAAACCTTAAAAGAAAAAAGAGCTTATGAAAAAGCTTTATATATAGTATCTTTAGTTCAAGATACATCAGCATTAGAAAAGCAAGGTTTAGAAAAAGAAGCCCTTAATAACCTAATAGAAGAAACAAAACAACAATTTTTAAGTGATAAATATCAAAAAATTTTATGGGCAAGTTAACTAAAACTATGAAAGATACAACTAAAATAAAAGGTGCTACATATAGTGATGATATATCAGGTTTAAAACTTGATACTTCAAAACAATATACACTACAAGATATATACTTCTTTGAAGCAAGAAATATTACAAAAGCTACAATTAAATACTTAGCTATCACACCTGATAAAAAAATAGCTCCATTTACTTTAGATTGGTTTATAGAACTACATTATGAGATGTTTGGTGATGTTTGGGATTGGGCAGGAAATTTAAGACAAGTAGAACTAAGTATTGGTGTAAAGGCTTATACTGTTAGTACTGAACTTAAAAACCTTGTAGATGACTTTACTTTTTGGGATAAAAATAAAACTTTTCAAACTATAGAAATAGCTTCAAGACTACATCATAGAGCAGTACAAATTCACCCTTTTAAAAATGGAAATGGTAGATGGTCTAGAATGCTTGCAAATATCTATCTAAAACAAAAGGGTTTACAACCTACAAAATGGAATGAAAACCTACTATCCAAAGATAATCCTCATAGAGATGACTATATAAGTGCATTAAAAAAAGCAGATAATGGAAACTATCATAATCTTATAGAACTTCAAAGTAATACTTTATAAATAATTATAACTCGTTCCACCTCTCCCAAGCTGGAATGCATACAAAAGCTAACATTACCAAAATCTCTCAACATCAACTAACCCTTCCACATCTTCATAATCTCTTGCACTACTATGTCTCCAATGTTTTGCAACATCTACATATCCTCTTTTTACTGGGTTTTCATGTATATAGTTTATTTTTTGTATCATTGTTTTATCATCTTGTATTAGTTTAGATTGGTATCCCTCTTCCCATACTTGATATGTTTTTTCTTTATGATTTGCTTTTTTATAAAACATTAGTTGTTCTAGTATTGTTTTTACATTTCCTTTTTTTAATATTTCTAGTATTTGTTTTGCTGTATATTGTTTAAATGATTGCATGGTTTTATGTAGGTCATTACTTGATACTATCATATGTAGATGATTTTCTAATATTACGTATGCGTATACTTTTAGATTATCTTTTTCTTGTAGGTATTTTATACAATCTATTACTACTTGAACACTTTCTTTTCTTGTAAATATTGGTAGCCAGTGTAATATTGTACATGTTACAAAGTGTGGGTGTGTTGGTTCATATATTTTATATCTTGCTCTTCCCATTTAAATATTTTAGTGTAGTTTGGCTTATGTATGCATTCCACCTCGGGAGAGGTGGAACGAGTTAAGGAGAGATTCATTAATTCTTACCTTTATTGTTCATATAATAAATATAATAAAACATTAAAGGAAGTGTAGCAAAAAAAATAATAAATGGGAAAAGAAAAAAACTTATTCTTTTTAGATTTGATTTTTTATATTTATTTAAAAAATCAAATAAACAATAGTAAATAAACCAAATACTAATAAAAAGTAGTATTACATGAATATATTTTATTATTTTATATTCTATTTGAGAAAGTTCAAGTGTATTCTCTAAATAAATTAATAAATCCAATCCATTCATTTGGGCAATTAAAACTAATATATACGTATATAATAAATTAATAAATCCAATTAATAATAAATATTTAACTTTGTTATTCATAGTTATATTGTAAATTTGCTTCTCCATGCAAAATAGCTCCTCCTCCTACATTAAATGAAATTGATTTTTTCTTTTCATCAGCAGATACTCCATTTATAGAATATTTATCATTATATTCTAATCCTTTTTGTTTAGTATACTTTACATTAACTTGATATACACCTACACTTAATGAAAAAGACATTTCTACTTTTTTAGACTTTTCAAATTTGTTATTATTATTCATTTTAAAACCTGGCATTGCAACAGCTTGTATTTTAATCCCAAAAGGGTATGATTTTAATTTTAAACCTAGGTTAAAACCAAAACCATAACCACCATAAAAAGATGTATTTTCAAAATTACCTTTGTTATTAGTAGTTAACTCTCCAACTCCAACAGCATTAGGTTCATATGCAGCTAAAGTAAATCCTTTATTATACATATCCCTTATATGTTCTGGGAACTCTTGATTATATTTATCAAGTGCCATCATAGTATTCAAGTCATTCACCTCTCCATACTCTGACTTAATACTATCCTCTGTTGGCTTAGCATCTTTCATCATCTTATTTAATGCATACCTTGCTGCTATTGGGCTAATCCTTGCAACTTCATTTAAATAACGTTGACGTGCATTTCCTTTATTTGTAGGATCAGAAAAGGATTCTTTTATACTTCCGCCTATATCACCTATTGCATCACCTATTGATCCCAGAGCATCTCCTATTGCATCTCCTATTGATCCTAGAGCATCACCTATCGCTCCAAAAGCATCTCCTATAGCATCACCTATCGCTCCAAAAGCATCTCCTATACTACCCCAGCCCCAGCCACCGCCACCGCCACCTATGTTACTACCATTAATTCCAAAACCACTAGGATCTGTATATTTAAATGGATTATTTCTTACATAAGAGTATCTATTAAAATCTTGTGTATCAAAAGGGTGAAATATATTAGGATCAGCAGAAATAAATCTCCCTGTATTTGGGTCATATACTCTACCATTCATATGTATAAGATCAAACTCTTTTATATGCTCATGTCCTGTATAGCCTCTTTTTACTAATGGTTTATTTGCTTGATTATCATTTATCCAGCTTTGGATTATCTGTTTACCAAAAGGGTTATATGAAAGTCTTTGTAGTACTACTCCTGATTCATTTGTTATTGTATCTATTGAACCTAGTGAGTCTTTATGTAGGTATCTATTTTGAGGTAATTTTAACCTTCCATCATCTTGTGTTGTATGTATAGCTACTAGCTTTTCTCCTGCATAGATATAGTTTTTTTCTAGTATATGTGTAGGTGTATTTTCTCTTTCATATAGTTTTCCTATATAGTAAGTGCTGTGATTATTTAATACTTTTTTATATCTTTGTCTATCTGCATTGTAGAAAAACTCTGTTTTGTTTTTGTCATCTTGTAGAAGGATTGGTTTATTGTAAGCATTATATTTTATAGTTATATTATTTTTCTTTATTGCATTTCCATTTTCATCGTATATGTAAGTATTGCTTCCTGCTTTTGATACTTGGTGAGCTTTAGTATATGTATATGTCCCTACGTCTGATTTGTATACTATATTTCCTACATTGTCATATTCATAGTTTATGATTGTATTTGTATTTGGGCTAGTTGTAGTTGCTTGTTTTATCCTATCAAGGCTATCATAAGTAAATGTTTGAGTGATATCTTGCTTATTGTCTTGTTTTTTTGTAACATTATTTAATACATCATATTCATATTGGATATATCTTATATCATTACTTCCATTGTATCCTGTCTGTATAGATGTAAGTTGTCCATTTGTATTATCATAATCTTTTGTAGTAATTAGTCCATTTCCACTAAAGCTTTTTGTGATCCTTCCAAATACATCTGTTTTTAGTATTTTATAGTAGTATTTGAACTCACTATTGTCAAATATACCTTTGTATGTTTCATCACCTAGATTTTTATACTTTTCTTTATAGTTATTGTATAGTTCTAGATTTGTTTTTGCTTCGTATATGATAGTTTTTGATTCTTGTATATGGTAGTTTACTATCTCTTTATATGTTTGTAGTAGTTCAGTTGTATTTATAGTGTTTAATATATCTGTTGCATTTTTTAATTGCTCTAGGGCTTGAGATATTAGAGTTGTTGTATATGATGAAAAAGTATCCATAAGCCACTTGTATATATACTCATCATTGTGTTGTAATAATTTTGATAGATAAAAGTCTTGCTCTTGCTTATAGTTTTGATAGTTTGCTTCATGTTTTTTTGCTATATCTCTTAGGCTTATAGATGTTTCTATAAGATATGAAGCTGTTTTATTTAGTTGAGTATATATAGGTTCATTTATACTTTTATAATCTTTTGCTATATTTAGTAGTTGTATCGCTTTTACTCTATATGTTTCTATTTGTCCGTTTAGTTGTATTAGTTTATTAAATGCTTCTGTTTTTTTATCTAGAGTTTCTTTTATTAGCTCTTTTAGTTTTAAAGTGGTAAAGTTTTCATCCACATCTTTGGGTGACTTTAAAGCACTTAAGTATCCTTGGGTATTGTACTCACTTCTTAGGATAAAACCATTTGGGTGTATTGTATCTTCTAGTTTTCCCTCTTCATTGTAAGTGTATCTTGTAGTAAATATTTTATTATCTATATATTCTATATTTTTTTCTACTCTTCCATATTCGTCATAGTAGTATTCTTTTACATATTTTTGAACAGGGATTGAAGAAGAGAAAAGTTTCCCTTTTGTACTTGGCGTCATATCATATTTAAAAACTGATATTTCCCCTGCTTCGTTTTTTTCTACTACTCTTCCTAAGATATCATACTTTGTAGTTGAAGTTTGCCCTTTTGCATCTGTTTGGCTTATTAGTTGTCCAAAAGCATTATAACTATAGTGCCATATTCCCATATCTGGGTCATTTTGGTAGATTTTATTACCAAAGATATCATAGTTTAAAATTATATTATTGTTTTTAGAATCTGTTGTTTGGATAAGATTTCCAAAAGCATCATACTTATAAGTTATAAAACTATCTTCTTCTATCACTTTTATTTTTTTACCTATGATATTATTTATAGTAGTTTTTTTATGCCCTTTAGGATTTGTAACAGTAATATTTAAACCATCATATTCATATACTGTTTTTACTTCATTATCATCTTTATCAAATCTTTTAGTTTCCACTAATCTATTTAAATCATCATAATAGCTATATAAATATACTTTATCCCCACTATAGTATGGTGTGGTTGATTTTTCTAGTTGTCCTTTTTTATTATATATTTTATCTTCATATATTTTAAGCCCATCAAATCCTACTTTTTCACTTCTTACTTCTTTATTGAACTTATCATAATATATTGTTACAGGTGGTACTCCTGTTGAAGTTTGGGTTACTTTATAAAGAGAATTTGGAATTGAGCTATCCCAACTATACTCCCAAGTAGTTATAGTACCATCAGGTCTAATCTCTTTTATCTTTTTACCCATCTTATCATACAAAGGAGTTAAGCTTAGATTATTTGTATCTGTTATTTTAATAGGTTGATTAGTTATATTATATATTGTATGTATTGTAAATCCTAAAGGATTAGTAACTAATACAATATTTTTATGTTCTTTGTCATACTCAAAAGTTGTAACTCTTTTTGTTTCACCTATTGCTTCTACAGTTTGGGATATTTTATTTCCATAGTTATCATACTTGTACAATTTACTTACACTTTTTGGACTTGATGGTTCTATTATCTCTTTTGTTAGTATTCCTTTACTTGTATCATATTCAAATGCAGAGCTTTTTGTTATACTTGAACCATCACTATTTATATGTTGAACTGTTACATCTGTAAGTCTTGAAAGTATCCAACTATTTTCATCATTGGTATATGTACTTGTTGTTATTTTTTTATATAAACTATCATTATCTTTAGTTATAGTTTCTACTTGTCCTATATTTCCATATTTATCAAAGTTACTATTTATTTTTTCTAAAAGTTAAAAGATAGTTTCCATTTATGTCATATTTATTTTGTATATTTTTTATTAACTCTAGGTTTAGTATATTTTGATTATTAAGATATTTTTTTGATACTACTTCATCTATA
>LLEK01000143.1_pt1 | contig 12839 bp, 14 predicted proteins | sample 595821 | NCBI WGS metagenome assembly LLEK01 (sample SAMN02919311, study PRJNA255460) | bioreactor metagenome | biome: chemostat; feature: culture 2011_25.1; material: sediment; isolation source: day79 25degC chemostat 2011 inoculated with Wadden Sea sediment taken from... | place: Germany: Bremen ...
GTTTAAGTGATCAAGATTTAAATGAGTTTTTGTGATGCAATAAATGATAATGCACAATATTTATCTAAAACAATTGATGATTTTAGAAACTTCATAAAAAATAATAGAAAAAGACAAAACTTTAAATTATCTCATGCTATAAAAAGCTTTTTAAATATAGTAAATAGCAGTATAAAAAGACATAATATAGATGTAGTTTTTAATATAAAAAAAGATGTAACTATATATGGTTATGAAAATGAACTAATACAATCACTTATGAATATTTTTAATAATGCAAAAGATGAATTAGAAAATAAAAAACAAAAATCAAGACATATATACATCTCTATAAATTCAAAAAATGATAAAGCTATAATAAAAATAAGAGATAATGCAGGAGGTGTACCTAAAAAAATCATTGGTAATATTTTTGAACCATATTTTACTACAAAACATAAATCACAAGGTACAGGACTAGGTCTTAGTATGGCTTATAATATAATCAATGGTGGTATGAATGGTAATATTGAAGTAGAAAATAGAAAATTTAAATATAAAGATAATAACTATATTGGAGCTTTATTTATAGTTACAATACCTATATCATAATAAACTATTAACAATTCATTAATATTATGTTTAATACTCATTAATTTATCTATTTTATAATTTCTTTATCAAAACAAATAAAAGGATAACAAATGAAAAAAACAGCACTATTGGCAATAGTAACTTCAGCATTACTTACAACATCTTTATATGCATATAATGGTCAAGGATGTGGACAAAAAAATATAAATAAAGGATGCTCACAAAAGAGTCAAGGTTATTGTAAAAGTAACAAGAAAGGACATTTCAAAAAAAGTAATAATATGATGTCTATGTTTAGACAATTAGATCTAACAGCAGATCAAAAAGATAAAATAATCAAAATCATGCAGGATGCTAGAAAAAATAGAATAAACCCACATAGTGCATTTTCTGATGATAGTTTTAATAAAATGAAATTTATAAAATTACAAAAAGAAAAAAGAGATGGAAAAATTAAACGAAAAGCGGATATGATTGAAAAAATGTATAAAGTATTAAATACAAAACAGAAAAAACAATTAAAATCTATACTTAATGAAAAAGATAAAATGATGAGAGAAGGATCGGGCAATGGTAAAAATTGCTATGGTGGAAGATGATACTGAGTTAGCAGAAATTTTAACACAATATCTAAAACAATTTAATATAGAAGTTATAAACTATGAAGATCCATTTTTAGCACTAAGTTCTATAGGGATAAATGAGTACGATTTAGTTATACTAGATCTTACTCTTCCTGGGCTTGATGGATTAGAAGTTTGTAAAGAATTAACAAAAAAATATGATATACCTATAATTATATCAAGTGCTAGAAGTGATATAACAGATAAAGTTACAGCACTTGAAATTGGGGCAGATGATTATCTTCCTAAACCTTATGATCCAAGAGAATTAGAGGTACGTATAAAAACAATTTTAAGAAGATATAATAAAGATATAAATACAAATAGTAAAAAAGATGAAGTATTCCATTTAGATGAAGAAAAACAAGAAATAACTAAAAATGATCACTACATAAAATTTACTGTTGCAGAGTATCAAATAATGGCATTGATGTGCCAAAGAAAAGGCTTCATAGTTTCAAGATATGATATATTAGAAAATTGTGATTTTTTTGATAATGATGAAGATACAGGTAGTATTGCAGTTATTATAAATAGAATCAGAGCAAAAATAGAAAATAATCCAAAAAAACCTGAGCATTTTCTTACAATTAGAGGCATGGGGTATAAATTAATAGAATGATAAATAAAAATTCAATATCTTTTACCATAACCATTACTTTTATAGTATCACTTATTCTTATTACAATAAGTTTTATAATTTTGTATGATAAGAGTGTAAAAAGGGAAGAATTCTTTATAAAAAAAAGAGCCCTTGGCGTTGCACGAATAGCTGCAAGAGAGTGTGATACAGGTGGAATATCCGATAATTTAAAAAATAATATTAACGAACTTAACTATACTATAATTGATAATGCAAATGAAAGATTTAATCTGTTAAAAAGTAAAAACCTTAAAATAAAAAAAGTTATAAAAAAAAGACATACATATATAACTTTTATGGAATTAAATAATAAAAGTTTAGTTGATATAAAAACTCCATCAAATGAATTTCTTTTAATAAATAACTATGAAAAAACACATACTCAACAATATGTAATAGCCACTATGTTTCTTATTATTATGTTCTCTTTTGTACTTTTATATTTGACAACCATAAATAAATTAAAACCAATAAATATACTAAAAAATAAAATGAAAACTTTAGGTGATGAGAATTTTGATATTGATTGTGCAACTGACAAAAAAGATGAAATTTCACAACTTTCTAACGAATTTGATAAAACTGTAAAAAAACTAAAAGCTATAAAAGAATCTAGAAATATATTTATAAGAAATATAATGCATGAACTTAAAACCCCTATTACAAAAGGTAAGTTTATTATAGAATTACCAACTTCAGTACAAAATAGTGAAAAAATGAAAAAAGTATTTTATAGATTAGAAGCATTAATAAATGAATTTGCTATGATAGAAAAACTTATCTCTACGAAAAATGGTCTAAATAAAAAAGACTACTTTTTAGAAGATATTATCGATAATGCAATAGATATACTTATGTGTGATGAAGATGAAATTAATACTGATATAAATAATATGTCTCAAAATATAAAGTTAAATATAGATTTTAACTTATTTAGTATTGCTATAAAAAACTTAATAGATAATGGTATAAAATATTCATCTAATAAAAAAGTCACAATTAAAACAACCCAAAATGAAGATATAGTTTTTGAAAATAAGGGTGAAAAATTACAATACGATTTAGAAAACTATTTTGAACCTTTTTTCAAAGGTGATGATGTAAAATCAAACCAAAGTTTTGGACTTGGTCTTTATATTATTAAGCATATTTTAGATGCTCACCATTTGGATATAAATTATATATATGAAGATGGAGTAAATAAATTTATTCTAACTAGGCAAGTTTAATTAAAAACTTGCCCACTCATTATCATTTGTATTTGAGGTTATAGGTGTCATACTTTTAGAAGAGTTTGTAGATTGTTGTACTTTTACATTAGGCTTTTGTTTTATGTTCTATCCCGTTACTTGATAAATCTTTTACTTTTACAGTATCTTTTCCAACAAATTCTTTTTCATTTACACTTTTTACAGCTAATTTAGCAATAGTATCTGTTTGTATTGCTACTTCATTAGTTTGAGATGCAATAGACGCATTTTGTTGTGTTTGTTTATCTAAAGAGTTAATTGCATCATTTATTTGCATTATTCCTACTTGTTGCTCTTTTGAAGCAGACTCTACTCCTGATATTAAATCAATTGTTTTAGATATAGATTCATTTAAATGGGTATAACCATCTATCATTTTATCTGCTATTTTTTTACCTGTATTTGCTTTTGTTGTAGCATTTTCAACCAAATTCTTAATTTCGTTTGCTGCTTCTGCACTTCTTGCTGCTAGGTTTCTTACCTCTTGGGCAACTACTGCAAATCCTTTTCCTGCTTCCCCTGCTGTTGCTGCTTCTACTGCTGCATTTAAACTTAATATATTTGTTTGAAATGCTATTTGATCTATTACTGTTATTGCTTCATTTATTGAAGTTACTTCAGTATTTATCTCATCCATTGCTTTTGTTGTTTGATTTGCTAAATCTTGTCCTACTTTTACAGATTGGGTTACTTGTGAAGCATGGTTTGACATCTCGACTACATTATTTGTTGTACTTGATATATTTGATGTAACCTCTTCTACAGCTGCTGCTGTTTCTTCTAATGCTGCTGCTGCATCATTTGAATTTTTACTAAGTGTTCCTACATTTTCAAGTAAGATATCACTACTTTTATCTAAAGTTAATCCGTTTGTTTTATTTTCAACTAACATATTTGTTATTGCATCTCTTAGATGAGATATATTTTTTAGTAATGTATCAAATACTCCATTTGGATCAATACCATCAATTTGTAACTCTTTTCTATAATCAAGATTTACATAATTTTCAAGTATTTCATTGATACTTATAAATTTTGCTTTTAAATTATCTAAAGCACTATTTACTGTTAATTTTAATTTAGCTAAATTAGGATCATTTGATTCTGCTTCAATTTTTTGTGAAAACCAACCTTTTTCAACTTTTGACATTACAGCTTGTGCATCTGATATAAAGATATTATCTTCTTTAGTTGATTGTTCTATTTTAATTATATTATCATTAATATTTTTTGCCATAATTCCAAACTCATCAGTTGAGTCAAGATGTATTTTATCAACCTCTGAAATTTCATTATTTAAAAAAGCAAAAAATGAAGATATACCATTTTTAACTTTTGTTAAAGAACTCAGAATACTTTTAACTATTATAAAAGAATATCCAGCAATAAAAGTAAATCCAATTATAGATAATGAAATTAGTAAATAAAGTATATTTTTTGTATCTTCTTTATATCTTTGAGTATATTCAGAATCTTTATTTTTACTGGCTACTTTCCATTTTTTTAAACTATTTTTTAAAGGCCTCCAAACTTTTACAATATGTTCTACTATAGCTTGTTGTGTTAATGTTTTATTTTTAGCATTTTGAATTAACTTTTTAACATCTATATAGTAAGTATTAGCTAATGGAACTATATTAAATTTTTCTAGACCTTGACTTAACTTTTTATATTTATTGGCTTGAAGATTATTGATAGCTTTTTCCATTTTAGCAACGCCTTTTTCAAGGTTTGCTAAAGTTTTTGTATCAGTTGAATCTATATAAATACCTCTTAAGGCTGAAGTTATTTGTAATCCATTTGTTAATGCATTTACTACATTTCCTCTTATTTGAATAACTGTTTGCATTGTTGTAAACTGTCTTTCTTGATTACTTAGTTTAACATCTATAAATATATTAATACCTATAAATGTAACAAGAAAAATACTCACTAAAGAGATTAGTTTCAACTTTATACTAACGTTTTTTAACATTTTTTCTCCATTTAATAATATAATTTAAAGTTATATTATAGTTAATTTAATATTATATTATAACAACTGTTTTGTTAAATTTCCATCATAAATACTCCGTTATAGTAGATTGATTATCTTTCTTGTAACCAATTTGTAATTTATCATTAGTAAAATACTCCACTATTAAAATTTAAAAAGTGGAATAGATGGGAAAAAACAAAACTAAAATAGATGTAAAAAACTTAAATCTTTGGTACGGAGAAAAACATTCTCTTCATGACTTAAACATAGAACTTTATAAAAATCAAATAACTGCTTTAATTGGACCATCAGGATGTGGTAAATCAACATTTCTAAGATGTATAAATAGAATGAATGATCTTGTAAGCTCAGCTCGAATTGAAGGTGAAGTTATAATTGACGGTCAAAATATATATGCTAAAGAAGTAGATGAAGTAAGTGTAAGAAAAAGAGTTGGTATGGTTTTTCAACAACCAAATCCTTTTCCTAAATCTATTTATGAAAACGTAGCTTATGCCCCTTTAAAACATGGTCTTGTAAGAAAAGGACCTGAGTGTGATGAGTTAGTTGAAAGATCTTTAATTGGAGCTGGTATTTGGGAAGAAGTTAAAGATATATTAAAAGATCCAGGTACAGGACTGTCTGGTGGTCAACAACAAAGATTATGTATAGCAAGAACAATAGCTGTAAAACCAGATATTATACTTATGGATGAACCTACATCAGCTCTTGACCCAATTAGTACAGAAAAAATAGAGGCTCTTATGTTAGAGCTTAAAAAAGATTTTACTATTGTAACAGTAACCCACAATATGCAACAAGCAGCAAGAATAGCTGATATGACTGCGTTCTTTCATTTAGGTGATCTAATCGAATATGATGAAACAGAAAAAATATTTATTAATCCAAAAGAGAAAAAAACTGAAGATTATATTACTGGTAGATTTGGATAAAAAGGAAATAAATGTTAGATAATTTTAAAGAAAAAGTAAATGAAATAGAAACAAAACTTATAGATATGGGAGATGGGTTAGTTAATGCTAATAAAACTATTCTAGGTGCCTTAAAAGATTGTGAGTTAGAGAAGTTTAATAAAGCAAAATCATATATTAAAAATGTAAGCAGTAAAATGGCAGAAATAGATCATGAAATCATAACAACACTAGCTCTACATACACCTGAAGCTAAAGATTTAAGAAAAATGGTTTCATATCTTAAAATAACAAATGAGCTTTTAAGAGCCTCTTCAAATACGAGAAGCTTTATAAAAGGATTCCAAGATATTTGTGAAAAAGTTGATATAAAAACTATAAATGAATATGCAATACCTATGCAGAAATCAACAATATCAGCTTTAAGTTGTACTATAAAAATGATAGGAATAGAGTGTATTGATGAAACTCAAGATTGTTTTAATCAAGTATTAATTGAAGAAAATAAAACTGATGATCTTTACGATATGATTGAAACAACACTATTAAAAGAAGCAAAAAAATCTAATGAATTTACAAAGTATCATCAGATGCTATCTTCTCTTAGAAAAAGTGAAAAAGTAGCAGATAGAGCTATGAGTATAGCTAGTTTACTACTATATGCTAAAATTGGTGGAGAGATTCATCAAGTATAATATAATCTTGCTATAATTATATTACAAAATACTAGATAAAAAGGTTTTTGATGCAAGATAGTACAATTTTAGTAGTTGAAGATGAACAAGATATCCTTGATTTAATAGAATATACTTTAAGTAAAGAGGGACATGATGTTATATCATGTTTAGATACTAAGCTTGTTGAACAATTACTTGATGAAGAAGATATAGACTTAATACTTATGGATAGAAACCTTCCTAATATGGAAGGTAGTATTTTTGTTCAAAGTATCAGAGAAAAAGGTTATAATCAGCCAGTTATTTATATTACTGCAAAAGATAAAGATGAAGATATTATTGAAGGCTTTAATAGAGGAGCTGATGATTATATAACTAAACCTTTTAATCTTGATGTTTTAAAAGCAAGAGTAAGAGCAGTTATTAAAAGATTTTCAAAAGATATAGAGATTCAAAAAATAAGAGATATTGTATATAAAGCAAAACAAAAAAAGTTTCTTATTGAAGATAAAGAGATAAATCTAACACATCTGGAGCATGATTTATTACTAGAATTTTTTAAAAATAAAGATGTACTTTTAAGTCGTGAAATTTTACTTCAAAATGTTTGGGAAGATTATACAGACGTAAAATCAAAAACAGTAAATGTTGCAATTAAAAGACTAAAAGAAAAAATAGACCCAACAGGTAAAAAAGAATATATAAAGTCCGTTCGTGGTGAGGGTTATATATTTGCTTAAACTTCATAATATATTTTTTAGAAAATTTGTATTACTATTTAGTAGTATATTTATAATTCTTGGATTTATTGTATATATTTGGGTAAAAAATATATACATAGATCAAATTAAACTTGACCTATTACATAATATTGATATTATTTCATTAAATATAAAAGACTTTAATAATATAGACCAAAAAGCAAAAGATATAAATAAAAAAATAGGTTTAAGAGTAACTATTATAGATAAAGATGGTATTGTAATTGGTGAAAGTCATAAAGATAAAAGCCTAATGAACAATCATAAAAATAGAGCAGAAATAATAAGTTCTAAATATGAAGAGTACGGTTTTATTATAAGAAAATCTGACAGTATAAATAAAAAACTACTTTATGTTGCTAAAAAATTTACTATAAATAGTGAAGACTATTTTATTAGAATGGCAAGAGATATTAATCAAATCAATGAAGAGTTTTTATATTTATCTTTAAAAATTGGATTATTATTTTGTTTTTATAATATTTGCATTTTTAGTTGCACTAAATATAAGTAAAAAAGTTCAACATGAAACAAACGAAATCTTAGAATTTTTAAATAACCTTACAAAACAAAACAGAGAATATAAAATCAACTCCTCATACTCTTATGAATTTAATAAAATCACAGAACTACTTACAAATGTATCTAGTACATTAATGAAAAAAGATAAACAAAAGTCAAAATATACCGCAAAATTAAAACTATCAAATAGACAAAAAGATGATATAATTTCTGCTATATCACATGAGTTTAAAAATCCTATTGCTGTTATAAGTGGATACACTCAAACACTTTTAGAAGATGAAGATATCAATTCAAATATTAGAGAAAAGTTTTTAAATAAAATCTCATCAAACTCTAATAAACTTACTCATATGATAGATAGATTAAGACTTTCATTAAAACTTGAAGAAGAAAAACAACAACAAAACTTTTTAAAAGTAAATTTAGTAAAAGTTACAAAAAATATTATAGAAGATTTAAAAACGTCTTATTCCCAAAGAAATATATTATTAGAAGCACAAGAGGTAACTATAAAAGCAGATGAAACAATGATTAGAGTTGCTATAGAAAATTTAATAGAAAATGCTCTTAAATATTCTCAAGATGATGTTTATGTTGTTATTACAAACAAACAAATTAGTGTAAGTGATAATGGTATAGGTATTAAAGAAAAAGATATTCCTAAAATTTTACATAGATTTTATAGAGTATCAAACAATACTTGGAATAACTCTTTAGGTGTAGGATTATCTCTAGTTTCAAATATAGTAAAATTTCATAAATTTAAACTTGATATAAAAAGTGTTGAACATGAGGGTTCAACTTTTAGTATCAAATTTAAATAATTCTATTTTATTTTTTTATTAATAATATCTTTAATAGTACTAAAACTATCACTAACACCAAAACATGTTGACTCATCACAAGCTAAAAAATCTTTTTCATTTTCATATTTTGTATAAAGAAAAGGATACCTAATAGCTCTTATATCATCTTTATATTTTGTTAGATTCTTTTTATTTGCTTTTAGTACTATATCTCCTCTTTGAAGTCGAATCATTGCTTTTATGGCCAAACTATGATTTGGGATATCACTTAATATTTGATTTTGATAATTTTGAACCATCTTTTTTGTTTTATACAATAAACTCAAATCATAATCATAATTTGCAATTGTTATTAAGTTTTCAAACATCACACCTAAAGCTGAACTATAATATCTATCTATAAAATTTGCTTTTATACCTAAAGCATCATCACTTAAATACCAAATATCATTTTTATAAAACTTCTTTAGTGCCTCTTTTGTCAGTTTTTTAGCTAAATCTAAATACTTTTTATCATAATTTATACTATAAGCATATAATAATGTATCACTTAAAAAAGCATAATCTTCTAAAAGTGCTTTTTGTTTTACTAATTTTTTATCAATACTATAATGATATAACTGACCTTTTACATAAAGTTTCTCTAATAATCTATCAAGATATTTTAAACCTTTTTTTTCATACTCTTTATCAATTATTCCTGAAATTAAATATGCTTTTATCATCATAGCATTCCATGAAGTTATAACTTTTTTATCTATAAAAGGATACTTCTTTTTCTTTCTTAAATCTTTTAATATATCTAAAGTCTTTTCTAACTCTTTTGGTTTAATATCTTCTTCAAAATTGTTATTATAATGTGGATTTGATAAGTCCTCTTCAAAATTTCCTATCGTTGTTATATCCAAATACTCTAGGTTCTGTTCAGCTTTTGCACTAGAATAGCCTTGCTTGATTAAAGCTTCATAAGCAACATCGTATTTATAGATAAAATACTCTCCCTCTTTTCCATTTGAGTCTGCATTACTAGCACTATAAAAAAGTCCTTCATTAGAAAATCTTTTTTCTATTTGATCTAAACTTTGAACTACCACTTTTTTAAATAAAGGTTCTTTTATATCATCATAAGCCCTAACATATAAAGGGACTAATTCAGCTGTTGTATAAAGCATCTTTTCAAAATGTGGTATTATCCAATCAGGATGAACACTATATCTAAAAAAAGCCCCTTCAATTTGATCATATATTCCACCATTTGCCATAGCATATAAGGGTTCATATAACATTTTCTTAGCTTGTTTATTTTGTGTTAAATCGTATATATCGTATAGAAGTTCTAAGTTTGCAGCATGGGGAAATCTTGGTCTTTTAAAAAAACCTTTAAAACCATCATCATAAACATTTTTCATCTGTTTTATATATTGTTCTTCTATATTATTAGAATCTTTTTTTACATAACTATCTTTAGCTATTAACATTTGATTGTTTTTTTCTAAAATGGTTTTTAATTTATCTTTTTCATTATAATATATATTGGCATATTTAGAAAGTAATGTATCTAAGCCTTCTGTCCCATAATCAAACTTAGGTGGTATATATGTAGTTATATGTACTACCTTTAAATCAGGTGTAAGTATTGCATTTAAAGGCCAACCATTTCTTCTATTTTTAAAACTTGATAATATATTTTGATAGTGTATATCTAAATCACTATTTATCTCTCTATCTACTTTTATACTTATATAATTTTTATTAAATACCTTTGCTAGTTCTTCATTTTGAAAAGATTCTTTTTCCATCACATGACACCAATGACAAGTACTATAACCAATAGATAAAAAATAGTTTATTTCTTTTTTGCTTTTTGTAAAGTTTTTTATCCCAAATCATCCAATCAATAGGATTGTGGGCATGTTGTAAGAGATATGGAGAATCTGAGTTAATTAAAGAGTTAGTATATTTATTATCTTGAGAATTTAAAACTCCTATAAAAATCAACATTAATAAAAAGTATTTCATATATCACCTCAACTAGTATAATTAAATATAATACTTAATAGTATATATTGTTTAGATAAAATCTATAGTTTATAATAGTTTACAAGTAAAAAAACAAGTTCATATAACTAAAAAAATATAATCATAATTTTTAATTTATTATTAATTTAATTTATACTAAATTTATATTATATAAACACTAAATAAGGAGTACGTTATGAGAGAGTCTCTAAATAGAACATTTAAAAATGTTTCAATCATCGCTTTATTTTTATTTGGTTCACTTACACTTAGTGCAGCAAATTTAGCTATAGACAAAAGTCACTCAGAAGTTGGTTTTTCTATTAAACATTTGATGATTAGTAATGTAAAAGGAAAGTTTACAAACTATGATGCAGATATAGAGTATGACTTAAAAACTAAAAGATTAACAAAACTTGATGCTTACATAATAACTAAAAGTATAGATACAGGTATTGTAAAAAGAGATAAACATCTAAGAAGTGCCGATTTTTTTTGAAGTTGATAAATTTCCAAAAATTACATTTAAAATGATTTCTTACGAAGATGATGAAACTCTTGTAGGAGATTTAACAATACATGGAGTAACAAAAAGAGTTAAACTAGATATTGAAAATAATGGTTCTATAAAAGATTTAAAAGGAAATACTAGAGTTGGTTTTACAATTGAAGGTAAAATAAAAAGAAAAGATTTTGGTCTTACATGGAATAAAGCACTTGAAGCGGGTGGTGTAGTTGTAGGAGATAGAGTTAAACTTACAATTGAATTAGAACTTCTTGTTCTTTAAAACCTCTCTAATATAAAGGATAAACTAAAACATTAGTTTATCCTTTTTTATTGTATACTTCTTTTTAAAATAACCTATTTTTATAAGGCTCTTGAGTTGATAACTTGTCAGATATAATTTTAACAACACTAAATGGTAGATACTCTCACTCTAGCATAGCACTACGATATCTATATGCTAATTTACACGAACTACAAGATATAACAACTATAAAAGAATATGTAATAAATGAAAATATGCAAGATATTGCTCAAAAAATATTATCTTTTAATCCTAAAATAGTAGGTATAGGTGTATATATTTGGAATGTATCTGATGTATATGAACTTATTCATTATATAAAAAAAGTAAGCCCAAATACAATTATTGTATTAGGAGGTCCAGAAATTAGTCATATCCCTTTTAGAGTTGATATGAAGAAAGCTGATTATATTATTCAAGGGGAAGGTGAAATACAGTTTTATAACCTTTGTAAAGATATATTAGAAAATAAAAAAATAGATAAAAAAATATTTCCACCTATTGAACTTGATGTAAGAGATATAAACCTTCCATATAAATACTATACTCAACATGATATTGATAATAGACATATATATGTAGAAGCCTCAAGAGGTTGCCCTTTTAATTGTGAGTTTTGTTTATCTTCTATTGATAAAAAAGTTAGAGATTTTGATATCGATACACTTATAAATGAGCTTGAAATATTATGGCAAAAAGGTGCTAGAAATTTTAAATTTATAGATAGAACTTTTAATCTAAATATAAAATATGCTTCAAAACTACTGGACTTTTTTTTAGAAAAAAAAGAATCTTTTACTACACACTTTGAAGTTATTCCTGATAATTTTCCATTAGCTTTAAGAGAAAAAATAAAACTATTTCCAAAACATTGTTTACAACTTGAAGTTGGTATTCAAACACTAAAAAAAGATATTGCAAAAAATATAAAAAGAAACCTAAATATAGAAAAAATAAAAGAAAATTTACACTTTTTAGAAAATGAAACAAATGCTCATATACATTTAGATTTAATTATAGGACTCCCTGGTGAATCACCACAAAGTTTTGGTGAAAACTTAGATTACTTATGTGAACTTAGTAATAGTGAAATACAACTAGGAGTATTAAAAAAACTATCTGGAACTACACTAAATAGACACGATGAAGAGTTTGGTATGATATATAGTGATATACCACCTTATGATATATTATGTAATAATATGATTGATTTTAACCAGATGCAACATCTTAAAAAGTTTAC
>LLEK01000144.1_pt1 | contig 12791 bp, 16 predicted proteins | sample 595821 | NCBI WGS metagenome assembly LLEK01 (sample SAMN02919311, study PRJNA255460) | bioreactor metagenome | biome: chemostat; feature: culture 2011_25.1; material: sediment; isolation source: day79 25degC chemostat 2011 inoculated with Wadden Sea sediment taken from... | place: Germany: Bremen ...
GGGGCAGCCTCGAAATTTAATTAGGTGGCTGACCCCAGAATACCTGAGATAACATATTTTAAGATTGATTTTCAGATGATTTATTTACTCCCAAAATATACCTTGAGAAACTTCCTTCAATTAAGCGCGCAAAAAAAGCACTTAATTGCGGTGGAAGCTTCTAAGAAAACGGAGGAAAATATCTATACAGATGCTTTGTCAGGAATACAAAAAAGTATTCAAACAGAGAAGAAAGGGGTCCCGAGTGTAGCAATCTTTCAGTTATTGAAACTCGTTGAAACTGCAGTGCATCTCGGTGAAGCTAATGAGCTTGATTGGCTTCTCATTAACCAGATTAGCGAAGTGACACGTGAACTCCGAAGCTGTGTTCCATTAAATGATAAGCACGCATGGTTAGGTGCTCTGGAATGCGCAGCAATAGCAATTAACAATAATGATTATCGACCAAAGTTGAACTATGGAAGTCGTGAAGCTCTAGTCGCAGGTCAGTTGCTAGGGCTGAAAAATGAAGGGATAAAATACAACCTTAACCTTCAAAGCGGGTATTTGCCCGATAACGAATTATCAAAATTATGTAGTAAAATTGAAAAGAAGATTATCACGGTTGGCGGGGAGCAGAGTGCAAACCTTTTATTGCATCTACTTCAACGCAGTGGTCGTGTTTTAGACGGTTCTTTGATGCATGCTCGTGTTACGTCTTCATGGCAAAGTAAACAAAGGGTTGGGACGCCTTGGCACTTCATCTACTCATTATGTTTGAAGCATATTGACAAGCCTCAGAAATCAAAAAACATTGAACAAGATTTAGAAAAAATGGAGAGGATGGCAATGGGAATGGCAGCGTCTTTTGATATTGAGACACACAGCTCTTTTGAACACACTTCAATCGACGTTCACTCAAGTTTATATATTATTCAGGAAACTCTTGTATACGATGAGCTTTGGGCTTTTCCGCAATGGCAACCACATGCCGCAATGTTTCTTATAACTAATTGGATTGATGCATTGGTGAAGGAAAAAATTGCGCTCCCAATTTATAGCCAAGAGGTCTGGACAGAGGTTGCCGGAAAAATTTATTTCCTTTCTCAAAATACATCCTTAACTCGTTTCCATCCTTGGCAGTTTTATTCAGAGAACATTTCATACGACCAGGCTGAAGAAATAGCAAATTGGCTTTCGCTCAACATTCGTGAACGGAATCGTAAATACCTGACCCCGAGGGATACAAAAGAACGTAAATCTACTTTCCATCCATTAATTGAGATGAAAGATGGTCTGTGCTTGCAACCTCGATCTATTGCTGTTCGCGCATTTTGTGAAAGGCTATATACCTTGATCAGAGAGGGAAAAGATAAATCACTAGAGAACAAGATGGGAAAGGCTTTTGAGCGGCTTGCGATATCAGTTTTAGAGAAATTTGGCTGCAATGTTTCATTTAAAAATGCCAAATATAAGTTCTCGAAACATGATACTTTAGAAATAGATATGGTTGTAGAAACTGAGGAAAGGATTTTTTTGATAGAATGCAAAAAGAAAGCTTTAAAGGCTTCTTCCCGGACAGGTATTTTTATAAGCCAGCTTGAAGACTTGAATGGTAGCTTTCTGAAAATGCTTGATCAGCTTTCAAAACATGAAAAGACATTAAGAGAAAGAGGGGAAATTAAATTTAAAGATGGTAGAACATTAGCTTTAAATGGGCGAAAAATTGAAAAAATAGCGCTTAGTATGTTCGATCATGGCTCTATTCAAGATAGATTTCTTCTTCAAAATCTTTTTTTAGCAATAATGCAGGGGAAGTTCATCGCGACGAAAACTGCGAATGAAAAAATTGTATGCCAAGCAAATACTCTAGTTTCTTCGATTAGGAGTAGTTTAGAAGTCATACATAGCCTCCAGCATGACTATAATAATGACTTCTGGCGTGAGTATATCATGTCCACGTGGTGGCTTAGTATTGATCAGCTTTACTATATGTGTCATCGAAAAAATGATTTATGGGAAGGCATGAAAAAAGTTCGGCATGCTACCCGTGGGAGTCGTGATTTTGTTTATGAATTGATGGCAGCCGACAAAATGAGTAATGAGCTATTGGAGCAAGTTGGCAAAATGAATAGTGTAATTATTGGATAAGACTAATGTTTTGTTGTGCTTGTTTAGTAACGCGGAATTAGGGAGCAGTTACTTATTGTTTGTCAATACGTTAAAGTGTTTAACTTTCCATTTTAGCCTATAGCTGTTCATTATGAGTTCTGGAAAATATTTAACGTTTTTAACATTCGACAACAGTATTTCTGAGAAAAACATATTTAATTTTTGCCTATAAACGTCTCATAAATGTGCCAACGCTGACTTAGAAATAATGGAGATCGAAACTTCGCCATTTCCTGATTTAGAGGGCAAAAATTGAACGCAAAAGGTTCACCAAAAGCGAACCAACTTTATCTTAGGATCCCCCCAACCTTAAGCAAACATTAAAAAGGCCTTCAGCCCTTCGAAAGGTAGCTTGTTGTAATGTCTTTAAATGAAAGACGAACGGCACAGACAAAGTGCAGTTTAACAACACCCGTTTCGATTGGAGACCATTATGAAATACGCTTTTACACACGCGACCGAGATCAGCAACCGTTCCCCCCAACAAATAAAAACCCGTGAACGTTCCAAATCACCGCATGGCCTGAAACGCATTGATTATATCTTGGGTGGGCTGGCTTTGGTTTATCTGTTCGGCTTGTTTCTCTAAGTTACAAAGCTTGTGGCAGCGTGATTTTAATCCCCAATCCGCCGAGGTTGGAGGTGAAGAAATCAAGCTGCCCGCCGTAAAGCTCTGCGATTTCTGAGGCGATATGCAGACCAAGCCCTGTGCCCGGTTTTGTTTCATCCAGTCGCAGGCCCCTCTTCACAAGGTCATTCATATGTTCAAAGGGGACACCGGGGCCGTCATCCTCAATCTGTATAAGGATCAGCCCATCCTGAGATGTACCGGAAATGGAAATCCGGCGTTTGGCCCATTTACAAGCATTTTCCATAAGGTTGCCAAACAGTTCTTCCATATCCTGCGGGTCTGCGCGCACCATTAAGCCTTCCATGCCCGACAGGTTGATCTCAAGGCTCGACTGATTAAACAACTTTTCCAGTGAGAACTTGATGTCTGCCGCAACCTCCCCAAGGTCCGTTTTTGTGCCCAACAGGCTGGATGAACCCGCAATACGTGCCTTGTCCAGATAACGTGTGATGCTATCCGTCGCGCTGTTGAGATGTTGGCGTATCAGATTGCCTTTCTCGCCGGGAACATCTTTTGCCTCATTCATCAAAACGGCGATTGGATTTTTCAGGGAATGGGCAAGATTGCCAACTTGGGTTCGGGCACGTTCCAGCAAGGTGAAATTATATTCCAGCAAGGTGTTCAATTCTGTAGCCAGAGGCTGAACTTCCAAAGGAAAATCAGTGGGCATTTTTTCCAGATCACCGGAACGGATCTGGGATAATGATTGAGTAAGGCGTTTTAGTGGCAACAGTCCATACTTGATCTGTAAAACAATCATGCCCAGCAATACACAGCTTAAAACCGACAAAACGAGGATAACATTCCCTGAAAAGGTGCGGATATCGTCTTCCATGTTGCTGACAGGTCCGGCCACAACGAAAACAAAACTGTCCGCACTTCTGGGAAAGGCGATTTGACGGCTATAAAGCCGTATTGCCTGACCGGACGGCCCATTCGTTTGAATAAAAGTATCCGTTTCCTGCCCCTTGGGAAAGACTGTCGCCATTAACAATGAATTGGATTGATGAATCACTGATCCATTTTCCTGTATTTCCCAATACCATCCAGAATGTGGCCTGTTAAAACGAGGGTCTGACGGCGACCATGTTAAGCCCAGCCGCCCGTTTGGTGAAATTTCACTGGCCGCAACAAGCTCTTCAAGGTGATCGCTCAGCTGGCCATCAAAGCGTTTTTCAATATGCCCCTTAAAAAGCGATACGATCAGAAGCCCTGTCAGGACCAGACTGGCAACCGTCCAGATCAGGGAAGAGAGAATGAGACGGAGCTGTAAGGACGATTTAAACATCATTCATTAGCCGTTAACTGATATCCCCTGCCCCGGTATGTCCGAATACAGGTTGCCCCCAGCTTGTTTCGCAACTTGTTGATCAAAACCTCAATGGTATTTGAATCCTTGTCAGCGTCATATTCATACAGATGCTCGCTCAATTCTGTTTTTGAAATCACGGCTTCTGGATGATGCATGAAATAGGACAACAAGCGATATTCCATGGATGTAAGCGACAGGGTTTCATTTTTAAGGAAGGCTTTCTGTGTTGTCGTATCCAGCTTGATATCCCCGCAGACAAGAACCGGATTGCTTTGTCCTGCCCCCCGACGCACCAGAGCTTCCACCCGTGCCAACATCTCTTCCATTTCAAATGGTTTGGCAAGATAGTCATCTGCACCGGTTCTGAGGCCGGTTACTTTTTCACGCCAGGTATCGCGGGCTGATAAAATAAGGACAGGCATTGTTTGACCAGATTTTCTCCAGCTTTCAAGAACGCTAAGGCCGCTCATCACAGGCAAGCCCAGATCCAGAATAATGGCGTCATAGGATTCCGTATCGCCCAGAAAGTGTCCTTCTTCCCCATCATAGGCATTGTCGACCGCATAGCCGACATCACGAAGGGCCGAACTGACCTGCCGCGCAATCTCCTGATCATCTTCGATCACAAGAATTTTCATCATTTCCCCCTTGGTGACTTACTTATGATGATCTTTTTTTCTTTTTCCCTCTTCGACTTTTACAATCTCAAGGGATTTGGCGTCATATTCTATTTCCATGACAACGCCATCATCACGCAAAATCTTGGTTTCATAAACCCATCCCGATTGCGCATCATCTTCATCATCCAGTTTGATTTTAAGGATATGCCCGGGAAACTCAGATTGCACTTTTTTTAGCAAGGCATCGATGGAAACGATTTGTCCGGATTGTAACAATTCTCTTGCAGTTTGTCTGTCATCGTCCGCTTGCGCAACAGACAAGACAGCAAAAAATGCTAATAAAACAAGCGGATAAAGCAAAATTTTCATTGTCTTCTCAAATTTGCGATTAAGACCAAAGAGTTCCTTAACAACATACAGTTTTGAACCTTAACGCCAGCTTAAAATGTGCTTCAGTCTGACGCAAGGTAAGATCATGTAGAGTGCCCTTCATCGACATTCACCACATGAGACACGGCACAACAAAACCAGCCCTGTTTTCACACAATTGAAGGAAACACACCATGAAACCGATGATCCGCAATTCCATGATCGCTGCACTCGCTCTGGCCGCTCTGAGCACTCAGGCTTATTCATCCGATAAAGTCACTACGGTCAAAAACGATAACCTAACTTCTTTTAAAAGTGTCATTGAGCTCGTTCAAAAGGAAGGATATGGCGACATTTACGAAATTGAAAACGAGTATGGCTTCTTTAAAGTCAAGGTCCGAGATGCAAACGGAGAACGCGTTAAGCTTGCTATCATCCCGGAATCTCAAGCCGTGAAGGTTCTGGAAAAGAAAAACAAGAAACACAATGCCGAGTATGCAAGCCTCTCCCCGAAGGTCACGCTCGATCAGGCACTCAATATCCTGGCAGAACAAGGTTATACATCCATCGAAGAAATCGAGTTTGAGAAAGGCTATTACGAGGCCGAAATCAGAGACCAAAACGGTCACAAAAAGGAAATTACTCTGGATGCCCAGACAGGCGAAGTGCTGTCGCAATGGAAAGCCTTCTTTCGCTAATCATTCATAGATCAGGCCGTAAAGGACTTGCGGCCTGATCCTGACTTTCTAATCGGAGATTCTAAAATGCAATATGATCGATTAACCCGTCTTTTCCATATGTTGATTGCTTTTGGCATCACGACTCAAATGCTGTTAACATTGGTTATGGTTCATCCCAAACCCGGCAGGGATGCTAACATTTTTTACAATGCACATGAATATCTGGGCGCCTTTTTGTTAGGCATTTTGATTTTAAACTGGATCTGGACCTTTATTCGCAAAGGGCCTGTGTCACTCGGACATCTATTCCCATGGTTCTCAAAAGCACGCCTGTTGGCTTTGAAAACCGATATCGTTAAATATATCACCTACCTGTTTCGCTTCAAACTGCCGACAACGGATGAGCCGTCACCGCTTGCAGGTTCCATACAGGGATTGGGATTGATGACTGGCACGGTCCTAGCCATTTCAGGCACTATCATTCTCATTTATGCCGATCCGAGCCAGAAAATGACCGGTTGGCTTCATGACATCAAAGAAATTCACGAAGCCTTCGGCCCGTTGATGTGGGGTTATCTGGGAATTCACGCTGGGGCAGGTATGTTACACCAACTTGTTGGACACCAGACTGTTCAGTCAATGTTTAGGTTTTCGCGATAACAAGTCATCTCATTGGCAAGCCGTAGATTAAAGGCACCAAACTTTGATTTAAAAGGTTGGTGCCTCCCATTCTGGCTCAGGACTCATTGATTGAGATAAAAGATAACGGTATTTTGGCGATATAAATGGATCGCATGAGAGCAAGCACCACTAAACCCTACTTCCCCTGCCCCGCATCATATCCAACACAGGCCAGATAATAGACCAGATCAACGGCCTTCTTACCTGTTTCCATCTTCAGCCATGTCTGACGACCAATGCCGATGGCGGCTGCGGCTTGCACTTGGTCGAAGCCGTGTTTTTCACGCCAAGTTTTGAGGTCGGCAGCGCTCCAGTCGGAGATGTCTGGGCGGACTTTGGGGGCGAGTTTGGTCATCGCGTTTGCTTTCAATAATAAAGGGATTAGAATTTCAGGAGCTTCACGGTGCCGGTGATGCCAAGGGCCGTTTTGGCGTCCTGAATTTTGTTATTGAGCTCATTGAGCTTTTGTTTGGCCTTATTGACGTCATCTGCATTGTCTGCACCGTCAAATTCTTGAGCGTGCAGCAGGTGGTCAATTTTGGACTTGGCGCGACCACGTTCCACAAGGGCTTTCACCAGATCACGTTGAGCCTCCACAAAAGGCACTTCTTCGATATTAAAGCCCGCATCGTGCATCTTCACAAGGTTGGCCAACTTTTCTGAAAAGCCATAAACGACTTTATCAAGGCGATAGCCGTGGGTTTCCAGCTTGCAGCGATATTTCAGCTCCTTGATTTCAAGGCGATAATCGCTTTGCGGCTTGGGCGTCAGTTTGAATGTCTGCATTTCGGGAACCTGTCGGTCAAATTGCCATCTATTATATGGCAATAAAAAAGACCTAGCCGATCCGCTAAGTCTTGGAAAATGGTGCCCGGGGGCGGACTTGAACCACCGACACGCGGATTTTCAATCCGCTGCTCTACCGACTGAGCTACCCGGGCTTACCGTATGTTTCGCAGCGTCGGCTCTGTGCTGCGTGGGAGGGGTTATAGAGCAGGGTTGCGCTTCTGTCTAGTGTCTTTTTCAAAAAAAATGCATCCATGTGACAGAAAAAAAACTTATCGCTGCCTGCTTAGACGACATCCTCGTCATCAAAGTTATTTTCTTCTTCTGATTCAATGCGATACCCCTCATTTAACCATTGCCCCAAATCCACATCGGCGCAGCGTTTTGAACAAAACGGGCGGTATTTGACATCGCTTGGCTTATTGCAATTCGGACAAAGACCCGTTTTCGTCAGCGGTAAGGATTCCACTCTTTTTTCATCAGTCATTTTTCTACTCTTCAATTTTGTAACTCAACGGCGCCAAACGATCGTCTTCTATATAGTCAATGCGATAACCAAGACGTTGTTCCAACCAATCCAGACTGTCTTTCAGCACCGGTTCACGCCATAGTCTAAACAGGCGCGCGCCCATTAAAATACGTTTACGCCCCCGTAGATAAGCCAACTGTCGCACCAGAGCAAGCGCCGTACTTAAAGGATCGTTGTAGAGTTCATCCAAGCCATAACCGTTACGCGCCCGCGACACTTCCACCAAGCCCAAACGTGTAAACCCATGTAACTGGCAACGTTTATCCTGCGCAAAAACGGTTTTACAGGCTTCAAGCAAACGATTGCGGGCCTTTATTGATTTCAGACGTACAAAATCTATAAAGATCTGACCGCTCAGATTACGCAATTCCATTTGCTGTTTTATCGCATCCAACGCCATCAGATTGAGCTGCAATCGATTGCCGTCATCGTCATACTGATCTGTACGCGTTCCCATATTCACATCAATCGCGATCAGGGCTTTTGTGCGTTCAATCACAATACTCCCGCCCCCGACCAAAGGAACCTCTGTCGCAAGCGCCTGTTCGATCTGCTCTTCAATACCAAGGCGTTCAAATAACGCTTGGCTATCGCTATAGAGCTGTGCGTCTGCGGTGAAGTGTTTCAATACACGAAAGGCTTCCATGCCTTCGATGATGATTTCCTCAAAGGAGACCGACGCATAACGTTGCCAGACCTGTTCAATAAAGTCGGTCGGAGCATAAAGCAACACGGGATGTTTGGCGCGTAATTGCAGCATATCCTGCCAGATTTTTTGCAGCTGTTTTGCCTGCGTCAGGACCTGCTCTGCCGTTAAATCCTGCGCACTGGTGCGTACAATCAAGCCACAATCCGGTGCCAGATCATTTCGCAAGGTTTCTTGCATCTCGTGGCGTTGGTCTGAATTTGTGAATTTTCGCGAGACATTAATACCGGGATGGAGAGGGGTCAAAATACAATCTTGAGCGTTGAGCTCAATCTTTGCACTCAGCAATGCACCCTTATCTTCGCTGGGTTCTTTTTTGACTTGAACGCACACATATTGCCCGTTCTGAACCGCCTTGGCAATATCGTCACACCCCAGAGACTTCGCTGGCAGGAAGCCGTTTTCTTTGCCGCCAAAATCAACAAAGGCCGCTTGCAGGCTGGGAACAACATTGACCACACGCCCCCAATAGATATTGCCGGCCTGAACAGGCGCATGTTGGCTGAGGCCTTTGCGCTCAATATGCAAGGAGACGAGATCGTCATCATTAAGGATTGCAACGCGGGTTTCTGCGGGGATTTGATCGATGGCCAACCTGTACATCGTCTTATCCTTTCACAGAACGATAGCCCAATCCATTTAAGATATTGTTGGTTTCATATAAAGATAAACCGACAACGTTGGTATAGGAACCGATGATTTTTTCAACAAAAGCCCCGCCACGCCCTTGAATGGCATAAGCACCGGCCTTGCCTTCCCATTCGCCACTGGCGATATAATCGTCAATCTCTTCGACACTCAGTCGCTTAAATTTAACGGCTGTGTCAATCAGGCGCGTATGGAGCGTTCCCTTTGTATCGACAACGCACAGCCCCCCATAAACATGATGGCGCCGCCCGGATAACAAGGAGAGATAACGCCGCGCTTCATCTGCATCGGCAGCTTTGGGCAGACTGCGTCGCCCGACCCCGACAACGGTATCAGCCCCCACCACAAGGCTGCCCTCGTGGTGAGCATAAACGGCCTGCGCTTTGCCCACAGCGAGACGCAGGGCAAGTTGGCGGGGCAACTCGTTTTTTAACGGAGTTTCATCAATATGGGCAGGGTCCACCTGATCGGCTATAATGCCGATTTGAGCCAGAAGATCAACCCGTCGGGGCGAGGCGGAAGCCAAGACAAGACGCAATGTCTAAAACCCGAAATCTTATTTGAAACGGAAAGTAATGCGACCTTTGGTCAGATCGTAAGGTGTCATTTCAACAGTCACCTTGTCACCTGCCAGAACGCGGATGCGGTTCTTGCGCATTTTACCGGAAGTATGTGCCAAAATTTCGTGGTCGTTTTCCAACTTCACACGAAACATAGCATTGGGGAGAAGTTCTGTCACAACGCCCTGAAATTCAATCATGTCCTCTTTGGCCACGGATATATCCTTTTAATTAAGACTAGCTAGTTGGTGGGGAAAATGCTCAGGAATCGGGTTCAGGTCAAGACTTTTTTACGAAACCACTCAGGTTCCCTGATCAGATGTGTTTGAATTCACACAAATTAAGCCCGTACGACCATGTTGCGGCCCGCATCTTTCGCCTCATAAAGCGCACAATCAACCCGTTTCATCACCGCTTGTGAATCTTCGTTTACGCCTTGTTCAGCCACGCCAAAACTTGCTGTGACGACTATATTTTCACTATCTGCGCGCACTGTCGAAGCCGCAATTGCACGACGCAAGTCTTCTGCAATCCCAACAGCACGTTCCAGACTGCAATCAGGTAAGAGAATGAGAAACTCCTCCCCACCCCAGCGAAAAATACTGTCGGAGTCGCGCAGGCGCTCTTTTAAAATAGAGGCAATTGTAACAATGACCTTATCGCCCGCCCAATGCCCATAGGTGTCGTTAATGGACTTAAACTGGTCAATATCCACCATCACCAACGAAACAGGATGATTTTGCCGTTTGGATGTGCGTTCGACCTGATCGAAAACAGCATCAAACATATGTCTGTTGGAAACATTCGTCAGTTTGTCGTTCATCGCCATATCTTCCAGACGTCTCTGGTAGCGCGAGATGGTCATATGCGCAAGACTGATAACGATAATGCAAATCGCCAAGCTAACGGCTAAGTTACTGATAAGATTATTGGTAATTTCGCCTTCGACGGTTTTTTCTTCTTGTTCAACCAGCAAGTACCATTGAAATTCAGGAACCAAGCGTGCGTTCAGGTGAACCGTTTTACCATCGCGTTCATATTGATATGTCCCACTGGGAACCGCTAAAATTTGCGTGGCAATCTTTTCCAGGCCCGGTGTATTGCGAATGGATCCGCCGCGATATTGCTCGGACGCCATCATAACCTGACCTTGGCGGTCCACAAACAGAACCCGGCGACCATAGCGTTCCTGATAAATACGGATCAGTTCCTGGACTTTGTTGACACTCAACCCCACACCGGTTGCCCCGATGTAATTACCCGCATAATCAAAAACACGATAATTGATGAAAATCGTCATTTTGCCCGGATTTGCGGTATCGGCATCAACATTGACCTCGTATTCCTCCCCGCTGTCGCGGAAATGATAATACCATTCATCAATATCATCTTGAGGGCTCAGTGTTTTGATCACGCCTGTCGGATGGTAATAGCGTTTGGTCTTTTCAGAAACAAAAAAGGCAGTAACGGCTTTATATCGTTTTTGGATTTCCGCAAGGTATCGCACCAAACGATGCGGTTCTTCTTCCCCCTGAATGGTCCAGTCACGCACGAACGTGTCTTGCGCCATCAAAGATGAAATGAAAATCGGTTTCAGAAGGTCATTCTGGATTTCAGAATAAACGTTGTCACTGGTCAGCGGCAGTGCCGTTTCGGAAATCTGTTTGGACAGCGAATTATGAGCAGCAAAATAACTGGTCAGGCTTGTCACCATAAAGCCGAATACCATCAGGACAGCCAGCACCAGAATAAAGCGCAGTTTATTTTCTTTCATCAATCCGCTCAAAAAAATTAATCCTGCTGCGTGTTATATCAAGACGGCCTATTGATGTATAGAAAACAAAGGAAGCAAGATAAAAACACACCTTTATCGTGCGCTATGCGTTAAACATCCACCATACCGTGACGCGGAAAAGCACGTTTAATCTGCGTCATTAACTGGTCTCGTACAGTACGATATGCCTCGAGACGCTGTTCCCGACTGCCCGTTTCCAGACTGGGATCAAACGTATTCCACAAGGTGACATCGCAATCCATATAGGCCGCCATTTCCAAGGCGTGGTGATGGGCTTCAGGCGATAAGGTTATAATGCGGTCATAAAAACTGTCTTCAAGTTGATCAAATGTCTTTGGTTTATGCTTGGACATATCGATACCGATCTCGTCCATCACCTCCATGACAAAACCGTCCAGTTCTTGCCCTAATCGTACGCCGCAGGAATCGACATAAATCTGTCGCCCATGCAGCAGTTTCATAATGCCTTCCGCCATAGGGGAGCGAATGGCATTCATCGTACAACAAAATAAGATGGCAGAAGGCAGTTCACTCACCCCTTATCCTCACTGGCGAATGTGGAGAACACAGACAAGGGTAAAAAGGCGACGGGCTGTATCGTGGTCCACATGAACCTTTTCTTCCAGCCGATCGCGCAAAATGGTTGATCCTTCGTTATGTAAACCACGCCGCCCCATATCAATGGCTTCGATCTGGGCGGGGAAGCCGTTTTAATCGCTTTGAAATAACTATCACACACCAGAAAATAATCTTTGACGATTTTACGCACCGGCATCAGGGGGACTTTGATTTGCGTAAAATAATCCGTTTCGCCTTCTTTGGCGACATCCAGCACAAGACGTTTTCCGTCTTCAATCGACAGCTTCACATCATAAGGGCCAATTTCATCACCAACCGGGGCGAAATAGTTTTCCTCGAGCAAATCGAAAACGGCAACTTTGCGTTCATGCTCCACTTCCGGTTTCAGGCGGATACCGTCCAATTCTTCAATCTGAATATTGGCAATTTTTTGTAAATGATGCACCTTTGCCCATCCCCCTCAAAGACTTCTTTGTGTTAGAAAGGGTATAAAAGCATAAAGGCGCACATTGCACAATCCGTCATATGCACCTCAATTGAAACGTTCTAAGGTTTCATATTTTCAAGCAGCTTCCAATTGAAGGATGAAATCTGGGCGTTCCTCTTTAAGATACTGCGCGAAGTCCCGATCCTCTTTTGACGTATGCTCGCGCAGCCAACTGGCCAGGGCGTCAAAGAAGTCCAGACTAATATCATCTCCGTCAAAATGTTGTTGTGCGATCTGGTTTAATTTTGCCATGATTT
>LLEK01000146.1_pt1 | contig 12740 bp, 14 predicted proteins | sample 595821 | NCBI WGS metagenome assembly LLEK01 (sample SAMN02919311, study PRJNA255460) | bioreactor metagenome | biome: chemostat; feature: culture 2011_25.1; material: sediment; isolation source: day79 25degC chemostat 2011 inoculated with Wadden Sea sediment taken from... | place: Germany: Bremen ...
GTGTGCCATCTGCGCGGATAATCCGCACGGCTTGCCACGATCCGGCGATGGAAGCCGTGGCCTGCTTGACCCGGCTGCTTTACTGCGCAAGTACGCATCAATTTCTTCCAGCAATTTAACCTGGTTTCAAACGGCACAAGGTTGATCGGGTTGTCATCGATATAAAGCGATTTATTGGTGCCTTGCGGGGCGTCACTCATGGTGCCGCTATGACCACTATGGACGGCCTGAACAGTTGTGCAGGCCCGATCAATTGCGCCTTGATCCAGATTGGAGGCATGGGAATAGCCACTGGCTTCACCGGCGACACTGCGCAAGCCAAACCCTTGGGCGGTATCGAAACTGGCACTTTTCAGGCGACCATCGTCAAAGCCAAGGGCTTCGCTTTGGCGATATTCGAGAAATAACTCCCCATCATCAGCCCCGTTCAGTGCGTTGGTGACGCTGGCTTCAACCTGAGCTTGATCCAGTTCGAAGCGGGAAAAGAAAAGATCGTCGGTGGCTTTAAAATCGGACATGGGGTGCCTTTATCGTCAGAAGAGAGTATTTATATTAGAATGTGGCCTCTTGTACTGCTTTCGTCAACGGTGTAAAAGGCCTTTCCCCTAACTTGACCTTACGTAAAGGACGAAAGCAATGAGCAACAAAACCTGGCGCACGGCGACTCAGCTGGTGCATGGTGGTATTCAACGTTCTGCTTTTGATGAAAACAGCGAAGGTTTATTCCTGACTTCCGGCTATATTTATGAAACGGCCGAAGAACAAGAAGCAACTTTCAAAGAAGAGATCAAACGCTATCAGTATTCCCGATTTGCCAACCCGACGACCGGCATGTTCGAGGAACGAATGGCGATGATCGAAGGGGCAAAATTCTGTCTGGCAACTGCAACCGGCATGGCGGCGATCAATACCGCCTTGATGGCGCAACTGAAGGCGGGCGACCGTGTCGTAGCCTCGCGCGCCTTGTTTGGGTCCAGTCTCTTTATCTTGAACAACATCCTGCCGCGTTACGGTATTGAAACCGTTCTGGTGGATGGCGGCGACCTAAATCAATGGGAAGAGGCCTTAAAGCAACCGACCCGCGTTGTTTTATTGGAAACACCCAGTAACCCTACTTTGGATATTGTTGATATGCAGGCCGTGTGTGATCTGGCACATGCCAGTGGTGCACGTGTCATTGTCGATAACGTCTTCGCGACACCGATTTTACAAAAACCGATGGAATTTGGCGCAGATATCGTTGTGTATTCCACCACGAAATATGTGGATGGTCAGGGTCGGACCTTGGGTGGCGCGGTTCTATTTAACGACGAAGACCTGTTGAAAAATGAAATGATGCCGTTTTTCCGCAATACCGGACCGGCCATGAGCCCGTTTAACGCCTGGACCCAGCTTAAAGGTCTGGAAACAATGGACATCCGGGTGATGAAGCATAGCGAAAACGCAACTTTGCTGGCGCGTTTTCTGGAGAACCTGAAAGGGGTTGCTAAAGTCAACTACCCCGGTTTGCAGGCCCATCCCCAGCATAAACTGGCGATGAAGCAAATGCGCGCAGGTGGCCCGATGCTGTCGTTTGAACTGGACGGCGGCAAGGATAAGGCGTTTGCCTTTGAAAATGCGTTGAATCTCGTCAAGATTTGCAACAATCTGGGTGACACCAAATCCCAAATCACCCATCCGGCCACGACCACCCATTCAAAAGTGGACGAGGCCGAACGCTTGCACTTGGGCATCAGCCAAGGCCTGTTGCGTTTGTCTGTTGGTTTGGAAGATGTCGAGGATATCAAAGAAGACCTCGCCCAAGCTGCCCAAATCGTTTACGGATAACAAACAAGAAGGCTGGAAGGCCTTTTCTAACTGTTGGCAAAGACCTTTTTGTCATCCCGCCCTTGATCAGGGTCGGGGATGACAGTTTAGTGGCTATTGCTACAAGGCAATATCATAACGAATGAAATCGGTTAAAACCGCGACTTTGTTATAAAGTCCCTGTGCGGTTTCATTTTGCTTGTCCGTATGCCAATAAAGCTTTGCCGCACCTTTTGACAAGGCCTCTTCTTTCAAGGCCGCAATTAAGGCCCGCCCGGTACCTCGGGAACGCACCGTCTGATCCACATACAAATCTTCCAGATAACAATAAGATGTCTGATACCATGTTGTGCCATGAAAAAAGAAATGGGCAAAACCGATCAAGCGATCATCTTCAACGGCCACAAATCCCTGCAACGGATCAGCCTCGTTCATCAGGCGCATCCAGACGGCGCGGTTTTGTAGTTCCCCCAAATCGACTTTGTAAAAATCAAGGTAGCCTTGCCACAAAACAAGCCATTGGTCAAAATCACCTTCTTGTATCGTACGAATATTCATAAGATTTTTATTTCCTCTTTATAAGAACGTTCACGCCATAAAATGTAAATACCACTGGCAACAATCACCAGACTGCCGACAATCGTCGCCTGTTCGGGGAAGACCTGCCAGAACATCCAGTCAAACAGTGCCCCCCAAATCAAGGCCGTATATTCCATTGGACTGACCACAACAGTGGGGGCGGCACGCACTGCTTCCGTCATGCAATAGGCCGCCAGTCCACCAAAAATCCCCATTGCAAAGGCCCAGCCCCAAATTTCGGGTGTCATCTCTTCCCAATAGAACAACATGCTCACAGCCCCTAGTATGGTCATGCCTGTCATTGTCCAAAAACTGAAACTCAGTCCCGTTTCCGTTTCACGATATTTGCGGGCAATAACCTGTGCCAAGGCATAGGTCACGGCAACCAGCAGGAAATAGCCACTGCCATCCCCCAAAATACCGTCATCAGGTTGCAGGACAATGACCACTCCGCCAAACCCGGCAACCAATGCGAAAATACGATGAAACCCAACCCGCTCCCCCATTAAAAGGGCGGAAAAACAAACAGCAAAAAACGGGGCGGCAAAACTGATCGCCAAGGCATTGGCGAGCGACATCTCGCGCAGGCCAATGGTAAAAGATACAAAGGCAACCGCGGCTAATCCGGCGCGCACCATATGGACCAGCGGTTTTCGGGTATAAACGGCCCGTTTCCCCCCTTTGCGCCATGCAATAATCAACAGAGGCAGCAGTCCGAAAAACGAGCGAAAAAACAGAATTTGCGGTGCGCTGATGCTATCGGTCAGATGTTTGACGATGGCATCCATGATGCTCATCACCACCATGCCAAACGCCATCAGGATCAGGCCACGAGAAATATCAGAAAGGTTCGACATGGAGAATGCCTCCTGTGAAAAGCGGACTTCCCCATTGCTGAATTTTTTTATCTTTCAGGGGAAGATCCCCTGAAAAAAACAAAGGAATCTTATGATTTGTTTGCTGGTTTGACCATCGTGCCGAGACGTCGACCACCAAAGATGTGAACATGCAGATGTGGGACTTCCTGTCCGCCATCTTCGCCGATGTTCGATAGAATGCGATAACCGCTTTCCACCACACCGGCTTCGCGGGCCACCACACCGATTGCGCGGATATATCCGGCAATTTCCACGTCAGACGCATTGGCGCTGAAATCGTCAAAACTGACATAGGCGCCTTTTGGGATGACCAAAGTATGTACAGGGGCTTGCGGGGCAATATCTTTAAAAGCAAGCGCATAGTCGTTTTCATACACTTTCTCACAAGGGATTTCGCCGCGTAAAATTTTCGCGAAAATGTTGTTTGAATCGTATGCCATGACTTTAAAGCTCTCTAAATAATGCCGTAAGTTGTTTGAAGGTGCCTACCTTGTCGAAAAAAAGAAAATCTGACAAGAAAATTTTTGTATGGATACATTTGTATCCTCATCTTCATCCCTTACGCCAAGGTGCATCTAATTGGAAGATATCGCCCAGAGTTGCGTAATCTTTATAGCCCAATCGCGAGATCGGATTGACCTTTTTCAAGTCAACTTTACCATCCACCAAAACCCCGTCATCAATATGAATGCCAACCACATGTCCAAAGATTGCAGTATTACGTTCTGACTCGTGATCACACAAAAGCGGGATAATCTCAGTCAAAACACATTCCAGATGAATCGGTGATTTTTTAATTCTTTTCGGTTTAATTAAGGTGGAGGGAATCATCTCCAGACCTGCGAGCTCCGCTTCATCCATGTCAGGGTGTTCAGGTGCGGCCGTGCGAAATATCTCATCCTTCAAGTCATACGTTGCAATATTTACAACAAATTCTTTTGTATTTTCAATATTTTGTAAGGTATCTTTGCGTTCTGCGTGAGGTGATTTCCCATTAATCGCAATCATTAGCTGAGGTGGATTTTGCGCTATACCATTAAAAAAACTAAAGGGCGCAACATTGCCGACCCCATCCCGATTCGCCGTGCTGACCCAACCGATGGGGCGTGGCGCAATACAGGCTTTAAACGGATGATGGGGCAAGGGATGGGATTCATTTGTTTTAAAAAACATAAATTTTTTTTCTCTAACTTCAAACGTGTTTTCTAACTTCATATGCATTTGCAAACACATATTGCCTTAAAACCATCAAAAGGGCAAAATGCGTTCATGTCTAATCAAAAATTAACTGGCCCCAGCATAAACAAATCCCGGCGGTGATGATCGCGAACGCCTTGTCTGCCCCGATTGTGGATTTATCGACTATCGCAATCCCCGCATCGTTGTCGGTGCTGTCTGCACGTGGGAAGATCAATTCCTGCTGTGCCGACGTGCCATTGAACCGTCTTATGGCAAATGGACTTTCCCCGCCGGATTTATGGAACTGGACGAAACCGTCGCCCAAGGCGCCGCCCGCGAAGCCAAAGAAGAAGCTGGTGTCGATGTAGATATTCAGGATATCATCGGTATTTACGAGGTTCCGCAGGTTGGTCACGTTATGATTATGCATCGTGCCCCCATGCAAAGCCCCTTTTTTGAAGCCGGGAGCGAAAGTCTCGAAGTCGCCCTGTTCGATTGGGCCGATATCCCGTGGGATGACCTTGCTTTCCCGTCGGTGGAATGGACGCTACGGCGGTTTATGGAAGTCAAGGACCAACAGACGGTACCCGCCATTTACAAAACATCAGAATACGTCCATATCACCTAAATCGTGTATGGCGATTTTCAATAACAGCTGTTAGAATAAGCGCATGTCTTCAGATATTCGCATATCCGGGTCAACGACCCAGCCGGTCGTCGGTGATCGCGGTTCTTACGGTGCAGACCGGGAAGAACGCGTCCGCATTGCCAAAACGACCCGCCGCGACGGCCCCGACATTCGCGGTGCGCTTGAACGCCTGCGACGCCTGCTTGCCTCAGGTGAGCCTTTGCGCGACGATGTCCCGCGCGGCTATTATCTGAATATTCTGGTCTGACATCTCATTTAAAATGGTTAACCTGTGAGCGCCGTCATAGCGTGCACAGTCTTTATTTCCGATGAATATCCTCCCCCTATAGACAAAGGAAAGAATTATGCGTTCTCTTATCTCTCTGCCCGCTCTGTTGACAACCGCCCTCATTCTGACGGCCTGCGGTGACGAAGACAAAAAGGCCGAACAGAAAGACCCCGCGCCAACAAAAACCGTTGAACAAACCACAAAAGCACCCGCCCCGGCACCAGCCCCCAAGGAAGAACCCGCTGCCACAGCTGAAAGCGATGATAAAAACCTTGATATGACACCGGCTGAAGCATTAGACAACATGCAACGTGATGCAGGCAAAGTTGCCGACAAAGCCGAAGAACTGGCCGGGAAAGCCACCGACGCCGCCAAAAGTGCTGCCGCCTCTCTCAGCAATGCCATAAGCGGTGGTGATGCAACAAAAGGTGAGACTGTTTTTAAAAAATGCAAAGCCTGCCATACAGTTGAACAAGGTGGCAAAAATAAAGTCGGCCCGAACCTGTTTGGTGTGGTCGGACGTAAGGCTGGTAGCATTGCAGATTTCAAATATTCAAAAGGCATGCAAGCCCTTGATCTCACATGGGATACAGGCCTGATTGCAACCTATGTTGAAAACCCCACCAATTTCCTGCGCGACCAAACCGGCGATGCCAAAGCCAAAAGTAAAATGACGTTCAAACTGAAAGACGAACAAGATCGCAAAGATGTTGCTGCTTATCTGGCAACGTTTAAATAAGTCCTCATGATCGCCATCCCTGCAAAGCGGGGGTGGCGTCCTTATCGTTCCAAATCTTCCACGCTTTCAGCCTCGATAATGTCGCGGGCGAGGTCGTAGGAAAAACCGGCGCGGGCCATTGCAGCGAGGTCTTTTCTTTATAAGCCTCGCGTTTTTCTGGCAAACGGTAAGGGCCGAGCTTGCGCCGTTTGGCAAGGGCGAGGGCTGCATCACGTTCCAGATTTCCACTTTGTGTTTCTTCCTTCAAAGCCGTCAAAGCCTGCGCGATATGGTTCTCAGATAAGCCTTTTTCCATTAACTTCATACGGATCACACGTTGAGAGGTGCCTTTGCGATGCAAAGCGCCGGCGCGTCCCTCGGCGTAGCGGGCATCATTGATAAAATTTGCTGCTTCCAACTTGTTCAACAAGTCTTCAATCCAGTCGATCCCGTCTTGGATAGAAGTCTCGTGATAATAGTTTGATGTCTGGACATGACGCATTAACACATTGCGCAAATTTTCACGCGATGTGGCAAAACGATCAATGTAGCGTAACGCCTTGTGACGCAGAGACTCTTTGGTCAATGGCCTTGGAATTTTTTTATCTTGTGACATATCTCACTTAGAATGCAGTCATTTATCTGATACAACAAATATAAATTTATTTAGCCAAAAAGAGAATCCTTTATGCATCCCACTGAAGTCAATCCCAATGCCGGAAACTGGCTGGGCCTGTGGACGCTTTATTCACGCGAAGTGCGCCGCTTCTTAAAAGTCTATACCCAGACTTTGCTTGCCCCGCTGGTCACCACCCTCTTATTCCTTGCTGTTTTCAGCCTTGCGCTAGGTCGCTCGGTTGAACACATCGGGTCCATTCCGTTTTTGGAATTCCTCGCCCCCGGTCTGGTGATGATGGCCATTACGCAAAATGCTTTTGCCAATACTTCCAGTTCCATTCTGATTGCCAAAAGTTCAGGGCAATATCGTTGATACCCTGATGCCACCTTTGACCGCGCACGAGCTGACCTTTGCCTTTGCAATGGGCGGCACCACCCGCGGGCTGGTGATCGGGGCCTTGATTGTTGCGGTGATGAGCCTGTTTGTCCCGATGGGCATGGAAAATGCCGCCCTTGTCCTTTATCACGGTTTCATGGGCGCCTTGATGCTGTCCCTGTTTGGGGTTGTTGGCGGTGTCTGGTCGGTGAAATTCGATCATATCGCAGCGGTTACCAACTTTGTGGTAACGCCGCTATCCTTCCTGTCCGGCACCTTCTATTCCATCGAACGTTTGCCGGAATTGGGTAAGTTTCTTGCACATTTAAACCCGTTTTTCTACATGATCGACGGTTTCCGTGCCGGGTTTATCGGTCATGCCGACAGTAATATCCTCACGGGTATTTTGGTTATGGCCGGGGTCAATACCTTCTTATGGATCCTGTCCTATCGCATGTTCAAGACAGGCTACAAACTGAAAGCGTAACTGACTGAAACCACTGAAATTAAAAAAGCCGCCGGTGATTATACCCGGCGGCTTTTTTATGCATTTTTATCGGCGTTTGTCTTAAAGGACAGACTCGATCCATTCCTGCAATTTGTTCTTGGGCAGTGCGCCGATTTTAGTGGCTGCAACCTGACCGTCTTTGAACAACATCAATGTCGGAATACCGCGCACACCGAACTTAGACGGTGTACCGGGGTTTTCGTCGATATTGATTTTCGCAATGGTCACTTTGCCGCCCAGTTCGTCGGACAGTTCTTCCAGTGCCGGTGCAATCTGTTTACACGGGCCACACCATTCGGCCCAGAAATCGACCAGAACGGGTTTATCGGAATTTACGACATCTGCATCAAAGCTGTCGTCTGTAATCTTTTTGGTCATTGTCTTATCCTAGTTGGGTAAGGCTTTAAAAAATAGCGTGGCTCTGAATTTAAGGTCGCCATGCCTGCGCGTCAAGTCACCTGAAACTATAAAAAAGCTATTCCAGCATATTTTCCGGTATCTCCATCAGCCTTGGCGTGTCCGTCCATAACAACACACAACGTACCGATCTGTCTGGATAAATTGCCTGCAAAGCCGCACGATAGGCCTTCATCTGATTGATATAGATTTGCGGAACTTTTTTAACTGAACGCGGCGGCGGGCGGTTGGTTTTGTAATCAACGATTACAACTTCACGCTCCCCGATCAGGAGTCGGTCCACCTGCGCGGAAATTACCCGTCCATTCACCGTCCCGACAATCGGCACCTCGGCCTGTGATCCCGGTGCAAACACATCCGCAAAATCATCATCACACAAAACACGCAAAGTTTCACAGGCAATCTCATCCTGCTGTGCCACGCTTAAGCCATGCGCTGCCCCTCCCAGATAGGTACGCGCGGCTTCTTCGCGCTCCCCTTCTGGTAATTCCGGCAAGGTTTGCAGCAGAGCGTGAATGATATTCCCGCGTTTGAAACGATAACCATGATCATCGCCTAAGGGCGAACGCGTTGCCGGTTCCATCTCGGTTGGGCGGGACGGGGCAAGGGGGCGGGGCGGGCTGGGTTCCGATTTGGGATTGCTTCGTGCCCAAGGTGGCAAAGATTCGATCACCACATTCAGGCGGTCCGGTCCTTTTTCCACTTTGGCTTCTTTTTCCTGTGCACAAACCAGACGCAAAATCTCGCTTTCATCGATTTCGTCACACGATTCAAGGAACGCATCATCCAGCTTGTCCGCAACCTCTTTCAAGCCTTCGCGGGCCAGATTATACCAACAGTGCGCCGGGGCCGCCCGTTTGGTTTCCCATCCACAGATATAAAGCCGATCTTCAGCCCGCGTCAGCGCGACATACAACAGACGACGGTATTCCTCATCCTGTTTCTGGGCAAGGCGGTCTTTTTCAGCACTTGCAATCTCTTCAAAAAATTCCGCTTTCGGCGGCCAGATAAACAGTTCGGTCCCTATCTCTTTATCAAAGGGCCATAACAATTTTGATCCTTTGCTGGGCACCTGCATGGTATCGGGCATAAAGACGATAGGCGCTTGCAAACCTTTCGCCCCATGTACCGTCATCACCCGCACCGCATTCTGGTTGGCCTGTTCCAGATCCCGTTTGACTTCCGTATCCCCTGTTTCCAGCCATGCCAGAAAACTTTCCAATGCAGGAGCGTGACTGCGTTCAAAATTCAGGGCCAAATCCAGAAATTCATTGATCGGGTCTTCGGCTTCCACCCCTAAACGGGCAATCAACTTGCGCCGCCCGCCCAGCGCCGTCAGCACATAAGTAAACAATTCAAACGGACGGACATAGTCGGTACGCGCCATCAAATCCGCCAAATAATTATGGGCCGTATGGAAACGCAAATCGCTTTTGGCCTTATCGCGCAAGGCCGACCACAAACTCCCCGGACGTTTATAGGCCAGATCAAACAGGTCTTCGTCGCTCAGGCCCAGCAACGGCCCTTTCAACACGCAGGCCAATTGCAGATCATCATCGGGTTGCAGCAAAAACCGCCCCAACGCCACCAGATCCATCACGGCGATTTGTTCGCCCAGAACCATCCGGTCAACCCCAGCCACCGCGATATCCAGTTCTTTCAAGGCGCGTACCAGTTCTTCGACAAAACCGCTGCGCCTGCGCACCAGTACCATAATATCACCGGGCTGGATGGGACGGCCTTTGGCTTCCAACAACTCGTGGGACAAGACCATTTTTTGAATACGCTTGGCGATTAATTTGGCAAGACGGGCACGTGGACTATCGACTTGCAGCCGTTCCACCGGGGGTTTCCACGGTTGCGCCGGTGTGGCGGCACTCGGACGGATCGGCGGCCAGATTTCCACCAGTCCGCCATCACTTTGACGCCACGCATCATGTCGAATGGCATCATCAATTTCGACACCTTGCGCCACGCTTGGGTCTTTAAAAATCGCATCAACAGCTTGCAACACCGCCCGTGTCGATCGAAACGACATGGTCATAGGCACTTCGCGCCAGATACGTTGTGATTTCGGAACCTGATCAGCGAATAGATGTTTCATCCGGTCAAATTCTGCCGGATCAGCCCCTTGGAAACTGTAGATCGACTGTTTTACATCCCCCACGGCGAAGATTGTCCGAGGGTTTTCCCCATCATGGACTCCGTCACCGACGAAAAATTCCTGTGTTAAGGCTTCAATCACCCGCCATTGGTCCGGATTGGTATCCTGAGCTTCATCGACCAAAACATGTTCGATGCCCCCATCCAACTTATATAAAACCCACGGCACTGACTCATGGGTCAATAAATCACGGGTTTTCAGGATCAAATCATCGTAATCCAGCACCGCTTGGTTTCGTTTTTGCCGATCATAGGAATCCAGTAAGGATTTACCGATCCGCAACAAGGCATGGGTGGATTGCAAGGTCACCGCCGCACGCACTTTTCGTGCGGTGCGCAACATCCGTTCGCCTTCCACCGTCAGAACATCGATGGCCCCCAAACTATCTGCCGCTGCCCCTTTGGTGATCAAAGTTTTGCGCAGCTCCCCCTTTCCTGTCAGGAAAGCATCGCGATAAGCCTCAAAAAACGCCAAACGCTCGGTTTGTGTGGAACTCAGCCATTTTGCCAGCATTTGCCCGCGTTCCATATCGCCCTTGCTGCCATTGAGCAAAGCCTCCATCGCAACGCGCAGACCCAATGCATCGAAACTATGTTGATCACAGGCCTGATCCACAATGCGCAAAGGCGTATCACCGGGTTGCAGGTCCATCCGATCCGCCAGAACCGCGACTAGTTTGCGCACCCCACCATGATGATCTAACACCCGGCGCAATCGACCACGTGCCCCCGCCAAGGCCCCGATCAATTCAGGAAAAGCCGTTTCGTGAATTTGCGAAGTAACAAGGCGCAAGGCATCATACAGTTCCGGCGTGCGGCCCAACCGGGCATCCAGCATAACCTCATCTTGTGCTTTTTTCAGTAATTCCGCCGCATTGCGTTCATCCATGACCTGAAAATGCGGGGCCAATCCGGCTTCCAGTGGGAAACGGCGCAACAAAGACTGACAAAAGGCGTGAATGGTCTGAATTTGCATGCCCCCCGGTGCATCCAGCACATGAGCAAACAATTGACGGGCAAGCACAAATTCGCTTTCACTCGGGCTACGGCTTAACAATTCCCCCCAGTGTTTCGCGCAAATCAGCATCCGGCATCACCGACCATTGCCCCAGCTTATCGGCAATCCGGTTGGACATTTCAGCCGCAGCCGCCTTGGTAAAGGTCAGGCACAAAATATGATCGGGGTTTGGTTCCCGTCACCATCAATGACAACACACGATCGGTTAAAACCTTGGTTTTACCGGTCCCCGCATTCGCCGCCACCCAGACGGATGCCTTTGGGTCAGATGCTTGGCGCTGCACGACATTGGGATCTAGAAGATCGCTCATTCCTCTCCCTCCTGCGCAGCCGTGGACCATTCCTTGATGCGGGCCAGATGTTCATAGTCAGAATATTTCGGAGCATTTTCAGGATTGGGCCGCGATCCATAGGGCGCTTCAATCCGGTCATAGGCCGCGACTAGTCCTTGCAAACCTTCCAATGCATCCGCCGCCGTCTGCGCCGGATTATCGGTTGCCGCTTGGCGTTTACCGGCTTCTTGTGCGCCACGTAAACGCCAGAATTCCAATTCTTTTACATCACGCGGGCCAAACTGTTCAAACCCGCCTGCCATTGCAATCGCAGCTTCCAACGGCAATTGCGGGGCAAACCCGGCTTCCACCTCTTTTTTGGTGGGCGGGACCCCGGTTTTATAATCAATAATGGCGATTTCCCCATCCTTGAACAGATCAACCCGATCCGCCTTGGCAGAAATGGTAAAGGGGCCAGCCGGCGCCTCAAACGTCAGGCCGCCTTCAATCTCGCTATAACTTTTGGCAATCAAGGCCCGACGATCCTGTTCCTGTGCCACAAACCAATCACAAATCCGTTCAAACCGGGGCCACCAGAACGCCCAGATACCGGGGTTTTCCAGTTCTGCACCAAAAACTTCCCGCCCGATCACACGCAGTTCTTCTACGGCGTTATCCGGTAGGTCACGCGGGTACTTATCCATAAATTTTTCTAATGATTCATGTATAATATTACCATAATCTGCCGCGCCGGGATCGGCATCAATCGGGTCTAGTTTCCTGATTTTTAATATTTCTTTGGCATACAGGCCATACGGGTCACGCATCCATTCTTCAACACGCGTTACATACAGATGACGCGGACGCGCACTCACTGGCGGGCGCGGGGCGGGCGGAGCGACCGCTTGAATTTTTGCTACATAATCAAGGGCAGCCTGCATGGAAAGCCAACCTGCATTACCTTTGAAATCCTCTGCCAGTTCCGTCCCACTCAGTCTATTTTCCAGACGACGCAACCAGCGTGAACGCACCGTCGGTGTGCCATCGACACGCTCAGAACGCGTAATCACCACACGCGGGGCGCAAAAATGCTGGGCGAAATCGTGGGCGGTTTGCCCGATATGGAATTCCGGCAGCGGCAAGCCGAAATCGCGCATCATCGGGCGGCTCATCCACGGGCTTGCGGTGGTATCGGGCGGCCATGTTCCTTCGTTTAATCCAGCCAGCACGACAAGGTCAAACTGCTGCAAACGGGCCTCGAACAACCCTAAGATCGACAGACGCGGATGCG
>LLEK01000149.1_pt1 | contig 12596 bp, 11 predicted proteins | sample 595821 | NCBI WGS metagenome assembly LLEK01 (sample SAMN02919311, study PRJNA255460) | bioreactor metagenome | biome: chemostat; feature: culture 2011_25.1; material: sediment; isolation source: day79 25degC chemostat 2011 inoculated with Wadden Sea sediment taken from... | place: Germany: Bremen ...
GACGTACCGCTCAAGGTTACTTTATTGTTGCCACCGTAACTGTCCGGGTTTGTCGCAAGGGTGGCTTGTTCGTTTTCAAGTGTCAGGGTAAGGGATTTCATCACCGTATTAGTGGCGCGCATCCCCAAATCAACCCCCGCTGATTTATCGCCTTCGCGCAAATGTTCACGGGGAACCTTTACGTCCAGTGTGTCTTGCACAAGACTGTAATTTTCGCCGGAATAGCCGAACTCGATTTCTTTCACATCCCCGCCGGGGGCGCGACGTGCGTTATACAGCTTGAAACTTTCTTTGCCGAACACAACAGTTGTGCCGGACGAACTGGTGACATCAACTTTGGGAAACAGCAAATGCCCAACTTGGGACGCATGTTTATATCCTTGTGCGTGGGTGGTCAAAACCGGATCAACGATTTTAGCCTGTTTTAAACTCATACTCATGGGGATTGGCCTTTTTTGGATTTGTCCGTTTAAGGGGGGGGTAGAACGGTGGTGAATGATTTTCTATGGGTGTGTACGGAAATTGATTTTAAGGTGCGTTAGACCCCCGTTAGGATTGCATCACGGCCTATCATGCGGCGCGTTCCGCTTTCGCTGTAACGGATTTGACGGGCAATCTCGTCAAGGGGCATTCCCTTTTTAAACAGTTGTCGAGCTTTGGAGACTTTGGCCTTGCGGCGTTCCGCCCCTGTTGGAATGTCTTGCCCTTCTTCACAGGCTTTTTTCAACAGCTTGCGTACTTGTCGGTCGGTGCATTCCACAGCCAAGGCAATATCTGACTGGGAATAGCCTTCTTTCCACATATCCAAGACAATGCGGTAAGTTTCCTTACTCTCATTATAGACGGACTTAGGAACTTCAATAAATTCCCCGGCAAAATGCTCAAGGGCTTCCTGAGCTTCATCGCTCAGGTTCTGCAAATCGCTTTCTTCCTTCTTTCTGATATAGACTTTTGTGCCGCCGTAATTCTCGCAAAGCTCCTTTGCGACTTTCAGGCCACACAGTTCAACGACCTCAGAAATTTGTTTGGAAAATTCCATTGATTTTATGCTCACTTCCGAATAACCATAGATCACGGTGTCAATGTGAACACTTCCGCTTGTACTGGTTAGAGGAACAATTCCCCTGACTTGAAAGCCTTCATTCCCCTTATTCTCCCCCTGCCCTTGATCCGATAGGGGTGGCTTATGTCGCGAGAAAGAGGGAGGTTTTCTCCTGTTATCTCCCTTTTTCTTGACCCGGTACACAACTTCCCCTATATTCTTCCTCGGGCTTAGAAACCCTCTCAAAAGGCGGCTACACCGCCGGACGTCTGATAGCGTCAAAGGTGTTTTTTTGTGTCTGGATTTTGCCAGCACAGCATAACCGGATTATATGCCGGGAGACTGTGGCGTATGTCCAAGGCTTCGGCCTAAAGGTTACAGTGATCGTCCTTTTGCGATTTTCTAACTCCCGGCTGCTTGCGGTGGTCGCAAGCAGTTTTGCCTTAGAAAGCATCAAAAGGAATACGGTTATGACAAACACACAGAAAAACTATTTTTCTTACGATTTCAATTTTAATGCTCAGGATGCGCTCAACAGTGCCTACAGTACGTTGGCCTTTTTGCGTGAAGTTACGACAGATGACCGGGACGAATTGACCTTAAGCGGCACGGCCCTTGATGGTTTAAATGTGATTTTACGCAGTGCAACAAACGCCATTCAAACGGCAACCGAAGAAGTCGAAACCATCGCCGCTGACAGTTACAAACGCGCTGAACGTGTTGCAAAGGATGAATATGTCAGGGGCGAACTGGACGGATACGCTCATGCCTTGTTTGATCTGGAAAAATCAGGCCGCATCACTTGGACAGAGGACGAAAAGGAACGCTGCAAAAACAGCGTTGCGCCGACACCTGAACAACGTGAACGGCTGGAAGAAATCGGTAAGATTGTTCGCGAGGCCAAGCCTGTAAAAACAAGCCTGTCTCAAGACGGTGACACTTTCCCAAAACTCAAAGAGAACGGCAAAAGACCGTAGCTCTTAATATGTGTGAGGCGGTCCCTGTGACCGCCTTTCGTATTTCTAGGGAAAGGGAATGAACATGAATAACAATGACGGTTTTGAATTGCTGGTACATGTTCCGGCGCAAGATTGGGAAAATATGAAAAGGCGGGTTCGCTATCTGAAATCCGTGATTGTGCAAATTTGCCGCGATAAAGTGCGGATTAAAGAATGGTTTACAACGGCTGATCTGGTTGATTTGCGGCTTTCTAGCTTACCCCAAAGCAAGGCTGGCATCACTCGCCTTGCACAACGCCACGATTGGACACGGCGCACTGTTAGAGGGGCTGGGGGAAAAACCTATCAATATCACTTTTGCAGTCTTCCGGCCCCGGCCTTTGACGATTTAATAGATCGGATTGTAGAAACACAATCCAGTCAAGACTATGACCTGCCCGAACAAGCCCCACAAGTGGCCCCGGCTCCACTTCCTAAAATCGAAAATTCCGAGCGTACAGCCGCCCCTTGGATGTTGCCGCTTATGCGCGTTGTCCGCTCTGGTGAAGTCGAAACCGTAGGCGATATTATGCGCGATCTGCCTGATGCGCTTCCCGCTGGCATCGACTGCCCCAGTGTCCAAGAGGTCAGAGAGGCTTTGCAAAATATGGGGTTGTTGTAATACCTTAACGATTGAAAGGAGTATTTTTACATGATGGACATTCAAGAAATTGCCGTTGATGAAATCAAGCTGGGTAAACGTTTCCGTGACATCACCCCAGACAATGTGAATAGCTTATGCCAGTCAATCATTGATCAAGGGCTGCAAAACCCTATCCTAATACGGCCTGCCCGTTTGCCGTATAAGAAAGATTTAACGGTATGGGGCAAAGAACAAGAGAATGGTTTTATACTGGTATCAGGGGCGCACAGATTAACGGCGATTAAGCAATTAGGTTGGGAAACCGTATCCGCGATTATTGTTGACCCCGAAACCCCACTTAATGCGCAGCTTATGGAGATTGACGAAAATCTTTTTCGCCGTGAACTTACTGCCTTGGAACGCGCTATTTGTCTCTATGAACGCAAGATTATTTACGAAGAAAAATACCCTAATTCCAAAGGCGGTGTCGCAGGAGGAAAGGCCCGTCAAGGTAATGCAAAGCCGCCAATCGGCTTTGCTAAAATGACTTCAAAGGAAATAGGTTTAGGCATCAGTGCAATAAAGGATAGTGTTAAAATCTGTAAAGATTTATCACCCGACAGTATCAAGCGCATACAAAACACATGGCTGGCAGATAAACAGACTGAACTCTTAAATCTGTGCCGCCATAACCACGAAACCCAAGCGGAGTTTTTAGACCTCATGTTACGCGATAAAGACCCGATTAAAACCGTTTTCCAATGCCAGCAACACAAGGCAGGAAAGCCCATTTTTACAGATAAAAAAGCAAAAGCCAGACACAAATTACAACTGGCTTGGGACAATGCCCCAGAGGACGTAAAAGCCGATTTTCTTAATGACATTTCCCTTGGACAAACATAAAAAATCGCGATTTTTGCACGATTTCCACCCCTTTTTCTGTCCAGAAACCGCCGCCGCGCTATATGATCATATATGCCACCCACGTATCAAAAAACAAAAGCCCCGCCCGTTGGGCGAGACTTTATGTTTTTGGTTGCGGGGGCCAGATTTGAACTGACGACCTTCAGGTTATGAGCCTGCTTTACTTCATATTATCTAACTGTTTTTATTAACATTTACAACTTACACAGACGTTTATGTGTAAAATTATGTGTAAATTTACTTTTTCTTTCCCATCATTGCCTCTTCATAGGAAAATTCATTTTCAACAAAAAAGCCATCCTCTGGAAAATTTTGTGTCTTGCCTACCCAGGTATGAGAAAACCCCTCTATTGATTTAAGAATATCCTTAATCACCTCTTCCTCCTTTAAATCTTCCCGCTCACGCCAGTTTTGAACCAACATTTCAAAATGCTCTATCTTACTTTTGAGCTGTTTTGGGCACTTTAAAAAAAAGAAATTCCTAAGCCGTTTTCTATCCTCATCACTTCCTGCCCCGCCCGGTGCAATAATAGTCAAAAAAGGAAACACCCAATCTACTGCAGAACTACTTTTCATCTTTTTAATTATATTGCGAACACTCGAATAAGCACTTTCATCTGCATCACTATAAAAATCTTGAGATGCAAAGCCCATCTTTAGAAAATTGCCGTATATCTTATGGTGTTGCAGTTCGTTATCCAGTGCTGACAAAAAATCAGCCAAAACAACTTTACTTGGGTCTAGTGACACCCCAACAATATGCTTTCGAAAACCTTGAGATATCAGTTTGGCATGTAGAAGCTCATGAGCTAAACAAGCTGCGGGGTTTGTTGCATTAGAAAATGATATAATAACTTTCCCATCATCAACTACACACCCCCATTCCACACTTTCTTCTTTATGAAAAACAACCTCGTAAGTGGAACACACCTCCTCATAAAGTTTTGAAACATTTTCGTTCTCTAAAGCATGCCTAATAATCTCGTCCATCACCTTCCCTTTACCATCTGGCATTAAACAAATTGCTCAATCTCAATTGTTTGATACAGTAAGCATCAAACACCAATATCACTACAACTTAACCATCGCATACAATTCAGTAGCAGAATTTTCCCGACGAAAATCCCTTTTATCTACAATTGAGAGCTTTCCAACAAAATAGTCTGCACCATGATCATCTTCAGCAATAAACATTGCAACTTCATCGTTTGCTATAAGGCATGTTCCAAAATTTGCTCCAAGCTCACGATACCAAACAGGGTACCAATGATGAGCCCAATAGTGCCAACTTGCCATCTCCATTCCCGCTGAAATAAAAGCAACATGATCATCTCGGATTTCAATACCATTTCCGAAGTTTGCCATACTCATTGCCGGGGCTGCATAACCACGCAAATACCAAGCAATCTCCCAACGTCCCATTTCAGGAACAAAACCCTTATGAAAATAAGGAGAGATTCCATTCGGCGGTTTGCCACGTTCAACTAAATTGAAAACTTCCTCAGCATCTTTCGACACATGCCCGGCAATGTGAACTTTCATAACCTCAAGGTCGCAATGTAATTCCTTTGCATTCCGACAAACCGGCCCATTTGCAAATAGGATAGATTGATCACTGTTCGATAAAACTTTTAACCATTGAGTTAAGTCATCAGCATCTGGTTGCTTGCTATCTTCTGTTGCATCATTCCATTCAGGCCAATCCATCGGGGCTTGGGCAGGGATAAGAGATGAGCAGACACCACCGAATGGCTGAACTGCCGTCGAATATGACATTGCCTGATCATGTGGGAAATCAAGTTTATCAACAGCAAAGGCCAAAGTTCTCAGATATGCTGACAAATGAACGGTCTCAGCACTTGTCGAGAAATTGCATGAAATTGAATCTTGTGGGTAAAAATAATTGCTGCTGAAATTATGGGGATTAAAGAAAAGAAATTCCCTTCGCTTGGATATCTCATCCCATTCAGCTTTCATATGTTGCAACAATGGATAATCTAATTCTCTTCCAATACGCTGAATGTCATGAGCGTGAATTGGAGCTATTCCGTTTTTAGCTTTCTCAAATTTTTCTGATTGGTAAACCCCGTCAACCTTCCAAGTTGAGTAATATCCATTCAGATCACTAGAAGCCCCTAAAACCCCCAATTTCCTTAGCAGATAGTCCGATAATATTGAAGGTGCATTAATCGCAGAACGAAGCTCTTCCTCAGTAAATTGACAACTCTCCGTCAATAATAATATTGATAATAAATCGGTAACTTCAATTTCATAGACCTGCTGCGAAAGGTGCTCCAAGAATATCTTTTTAAAGTTACGATCATGATCCAGCGTATGAGCGATTTGATTTGCTGTTCGCATACGAGCGTATCTATCGGGCCAACTATAATACTCTAGCATAGCCCGTGCAGACGTTTCCTCTTGTGGGTAGGGCTTGTCGTGCCAATATAATTTTGGCAAAGGAAGGTACTTAATTTCTTCTTCAACACTTTCTAGCATTGCTGCCGTAATATCAATCGCAAGATCAAATTGCTTGGCGGCGATTAGATATTTCACTAAAGCATCACGAGGGGCAGCAATCCACCCTTTACTTAAACGATCAACCTTGTTTGATTGTGTTGTTTCAACAAGAAATCCTTCCCAGTCTTCAGCATACACCTCAGCATATCTTTTTAATTTGGCATCAGCATGATGCCAACGGTTCCAATACCCATTAGATTGAATACTCCGAACAGCCCATTGTCGGGATTTTGTCTTCCCGTTCAACCTCAAAGATATTTCAAAAATTTCATCTAAACATTTTGAATAACTATAAGCCGAGCAACAATTCTTCTGCCACAGTTGCTCGAATACATTTATGAGCTTAGTTCCTTGCCCTTTTTCATTCCAATACGTAATCCATTCTTCAATAACGTCTCCGCGAGAAATTATTTTCTTTTTGATAATTCTTGATCCAGTTCTTCTAAGTTTTGTGGAGGATAATCATTGAAGTTTAATCCCTCCAAATCATTATCAAAATCGGGGCTATTTCCTAACTCTCTTGGCGTTGGTGGAAAACCGCCCAAATAATGGATTTGTTCATCAAGTAGTGATTGCAAACTTGGCTCTTCCTCAGCGCCTACTTTCAAAGCTTCAATAGCAGAGTGTGAAGTCATACACTTGATAAAGTTTTGATCTGATACAGACCTAATATCCGCATGGGTAACCCAATGTTCCAACGCACTTTGTGCAATCCACCAGTTTTGCTGTGAAATATTGTATTTGATCTCGTCAACCATCCGCTCAGGAATATGCTTGGCAACAAGTTCTAAAAACCATCCTGGAATATGACGATTTTCGCGTTCGCTAAAATCAAAAATACGATCAACAAACGGAGCTATTCTCTCAAGCCAATTTGGAAGATCACCAATACCTGCCTCTGAACAAGCATCCAGTGCGTCAAACAATTCGCTTAAAGTGGTATCTTTTCGCCATCCATATCCAAAGGCATTCCGGGCTGAAAACTTTAAATACTCTGACGCTTGATCTCGTAGACCAAATGCCATTGCATATTTGCTTAAATCTAAACCCTCTTGGCACAATTCATTTGTTAGTTCGCTTTTAGATTTGAGTTTCTCATATTCTCTATCAAACAGATTTACAACTGACTGCTGAGGTAATATTGAAATATCGCAATCAGAAAAATGCCTCAGCAAGGAATAAGGATTGTCCCAACTATCTACAACATCATTTTCTTGAACCAATACACCTTCATCCAATTTATTTTTGTTTTTTAAAATTGGGCAGATTTCTGATGAAATTAAGGATAAAGCTGACTGAAGAGCTACCCAGTTTTGTCTTTCCCTATAATGAGGTGATGAACTTTGTCTTATACTAAGCCCCTTAAAGAGTTTCATGAGAAATAAAGGATGGATAGTATTTTCGTTTATTTCTTTTTTATACTCTTGAGCCAAATATTTTGTCACATACTCAGCATCATCAATACTTTCTAACGAATATGGTAAATCGTCTTCCGTGATTTCACTCTTTTGCTCATCTCCAGAAGTATAGAAGCAATGGAAAAAGAAATTGCGAAAATAGCCCTCGGACACAAAATCTAAGTCACCAACCTTTGGTGCCGGATAGGTGAAATCTCTAGAAATACCCTCATCAAGCATTCTCGATAACTCAATAAATGAACTTGAGAATTTCTTCTTTTCAGGACAACGATCAAAAAAAGAAATACCTTCACCACAGCAAGCTTTAAAATATCCATCCCAATAAGAATACTCAGCCCCCTCAGGAACTCTTTCTTCTGGTATATCCAAAATGGTAAAACCGCTACCTAACCGGATTAATTCCTCGATAAAAAGATTGAAATATCTACTTTTGTCTCCAAGCCGATCCAAAAAAATCAAAAAAGACATCGAGGGTGGTTCTTCATATGATGCAAGAATAGTTATTGCGGCATGTATCAGACTTCCCAATTTGTCATTACTATCTCTGTCTTGAAATTGAGCGTAAAAATTAAGCCTTCTAACAACTTCATTAAAACAATCATCAATGATGCTTTGGTCAATATTTTTCGAAATTGAAGCAATTACGGCGATTTCGCTATCATCAAGAGTACGAAGGTTATCTACTCTCCAGAAAACACAATAACTATCCTGATTAAGCTTCAAAGCGCATTCTAAAAACTCACTATAATCCTGAAGCTGAAATTGTGTGCCATTCACAACGCGAAAACGGATATGGCGTAACTTGGACAGAGTTTTGAATGCTCTTCGTTCGAAAGCAACTGCTTCAGCGAATGAAATGACATGCTCAATATGGTCAAGAGGATAAACCTTTTCTGAGAGCGTCAACTGACCAATCATATGAAATTCCATCAAATATCGGTTGAACATTTCCTACTTCTGCCTGAGCAACCCACGTCCATCCCCATTTCCAAAAATCAGGAGCTCTCTCGTCAAGCCAAGTACAGACCCTTTGCATACAGTCAGGTTTTGCTTGTTCAAAAAGCTCCTGATTTCGTACAAAGACAAGTACGCTGCCGTGAAAAGCAAAAATCCCGCTGCGTCGAATTTCAACCAAATGCCCAATTTCATCAAACGTCTTATAAAAATCTGTCTGTTCAACGCAGAACTTAAGGCTTTCAACATTCGGCCATTGAAAATGGACACACGCAATTAGCACCATCACTTCTCTGGCGGATGCAGATAAATTAGACCACAAAGTATCATAATAGGTCCGAATATCACCATCACTACATACAGGAAGCCTCTCAATTTCATAGCTGGAAACAATTTTATCCTGAGCTATAAGCGTTTTTATTGAATAGATTAAATGCAAGGGATATCCGCTAGAAATTTTCAGCAGAGCTTGCGATATTTCTGAAACTTCACGGTCTCTGCTATCCTCCTCTCCACGAATATCAACAATCCCATTATCAATTTGAACATCTAGCCAAGATTTTATGGATGACAAATCCATATATGGTAGCGTCAGCCATTTTTCACGGGGACATTTTGCAATCAGTTTTGACGGGAGTTGCTCATCACTCACAGGCTGAGTTCCAAAAATGATGCAAACTTTATCACTCAGCTCAAGCAAGCGATTTATCATATGCTCCAATTGAGAGATGTCAGAGCGTTCTCTCGCAACGTGATCAAGCCCATCAATTATGATTGTAAGACATGATTTTTCCTCACTTGCTAAGAATTCAGCAGCACTGGCGATTTTCTTTTCTAGTTCATCCGGCTTCAATTCGTCTGAAAAACCGATTTGCGGAACCAATTGTTTTAATTGCACGAGAAGGGAACAGGCCGCATTTGAAAAAGTGATCCGATCACTTAACCCATGTGAATCAATCGAATAATGGTGGCGAATAACAGGCCTTTTATTTTTTATAAGCTCTTCTGTAAGATAAGAAAGGTAAGTACTTTTTCCTGCGCCGGGTAGCCCGCTAATAACAAAAGGCCCTGTATTTTTTGTATTTTCAATAATTTCTATATGAAAGTCTTCAGACGGCGGGGTATATCCTTCTGGTATCTCAAAAAACTGAGAAAGAGTACTTTGGTTTTTATGGCTTATAATCCCTTGCAAATGAGCAAGAGTAATTTTTCCATCATGATCTGGCTGTTTTTTCCGTGTTGCCCAATATTGAACGGCTTTTAGCAACTTCAGCCATCCTTCAGAAGAAGTATGATCCGGTACAAGCTTGCTTTCCAAATCTTGTTCAAATGTGTCGATTTTTCTTAAACTATGCTCAAATGAAAACTGGCTAAAAAAGTTAACCGTCGCACCTCGCCCGCCAAGCTGCTCATCAATTTTTGACAAAATTTCTGCCGGAATGCCTGAAACATTAATTTTGTCGCTCTTTAAACAACTTACGAACTCTTCATCTGGCTTACGATTTGTTTTCAAGGAAGCAACAGAAAGTTTCCCTAAAGTTCCATACTTTTCAACATCAGCATTCCATTTTTGAAGTAAGGAAGTGCCTTTAGGCTTATGCTTTGTCAGCCATTCAAATGAAAGAGCGTTATCTTCGTTATCAGCATCTGTCGTGAATTTGACCTGATAAAGCTCATAAGCGCCATCTGAATTCAAAGCAACGACATCATCTAAGCTTTTAAATTTGCCATCTTCAGTTTCAGTACCCTCAATGGCAATCCACTGATATTTAGCCGGGTCATGGTACCACTCAACCAACTTTTCGATGCAAACGTAGTCTTGATAGATATATCCGACGCGGGTCAATTGAGTATGTTTTATGTCTGTTGCCATTTTGCTCTAATTATCTTTTTATAGGACTTTCTCAAATATTTTTCACCTGAAGCATTTCACTTCCATAAGAAGCATTACAGATGATATAACGATCATAAGTATTCTACCAACTCAGTTCCATACAAAATGATAGAGTTAGCTGATAAATTATGAAACCAATCTCTCAAGTTAGATTCAATGCGCTGGCTGGTTATGCCCGTAAACCAGAAACTTTGTTTTTGGCAGAAGAAGTTGCATGGTTTGAACATGCAAACGAAAGGGTATTGGGCACTGTTATTCGTGACAGAGAGGATGGTGATTATTCAGGTATTACATTAGCAAAAGATCGGAAAGAACGATATCGCGCTATTGATTTGACGAAGTTCCTCCCTTCAATCAGACATGCACAAGTCGATTTACGTCGAGCAATGGAACGTTTGGCAATGGCATCTGAAGAAAAGTATTTTCAAGATGATGAAGAAGGTGAAGCAATTGATTTTTTTGAAATAATTTCAAAACCTAAGGATTTGAACCCTAGTTTTCAATCGTTAACTGAAAACGAAAAATTCTCCCCAGCTCGTGACATTATTGTGCCAATGATGAAATGGCATGATGATGTGGATGGTAATTTTATTCAACAATTCCAAACAACAGGTTTCGATGCAAGAATATGGGAATTATACCTTTTTGCCGTATTCACTGAGCTCGGATATTTTCTAGATAAAAGCAATAATGCACCTGATTTTGATTGTAGGGGTATATTCGATTCATTTTTGGTGGAAGCTGTTACAGTTAACCCTACTAGAGATAAAAACGGTCAAGTTGTACCGCCACCATCGATTAGCACACCTGAACAAAAATTGGCATATATCAAAGAGTATATGCCAATTAAATATGCAAGCTCGCTAACTTCAAAACTAAGAAAAGAGTATTGGAAAAAGGAACACGTAAAGGGAAAGCCTTTTATGCTGGCTATTCAAGATTTTTCTTCGCCTGCCTCAATGACATATAGCAGGTCAGCCTTACCTTTATATTTATACGGCACTGATTACCAAGCCGAAAAAAATGACGCCGGTGAATTGACAATAATTCCACAAAAGAAAGAAACTCACCAATGGGGTAAGAAAACGATCCCCTCAGGCTTTTTCTCATTGCCTGATAGTGAAAATATAAGTGCAGTACTATTTAACAATAGTGGCACCATCTCTAAATTTAACAGAATGGGGGTCTTAGGAAACTTTGGATCATCAAACGTTCTCTTAGTTAGAGAAGGTACCGTAGTCGATCATGACCCAAATGCTGAACATCCTCAATTTTTTAGACATAACGTAAATGATGAATCATATACAGAAACATGGACTGAAGGATTAGATGTTTTTCATAACCCACATGCCAAACACCCTATTCATCCAAATTTTCTTCCCGGCGCAGCCCATCATCAAATATTACCTGATGGACAAATGAATACCCTGTCACCAGATTGGCATCCCTTAGGTTCAATCACACAGATGTATCTAAAAAATGAAATTAAAGATACGGATAAACTCAACCTCTCCATACATATAAGGCCTAAATAATGTTAACATGCAGCTCACTGAATCTAATTGTATCAAATGAATTTACTCTACCTCTAACCACAGGTGGAACTTTTCCAATTCCAGCAGGTAATTATACAGCTGTACGGAACCATGGGCAACAACCCGGCGCTTATAGCTTAATTGACTCCTCAGGGGAAAGTATTGCAAATGTATACCTCCATTTTGATGAGACAAATCAGAACATCGTAATTGCTGAGTAATTCCCTCTATTAAAACTTATGATACAACTTTATTCTTGCTTTTGGGAAAAGCAAGAATAGGCAAAACGCATAAAGGGGAACGGCTGGTGCCGCTCCCCTTTTCAAATAGGTAGACGCAAGATCAAAAGCTAGAACTTATAGCGTAGTCCCACGAGCAGATTATGAGACTGCATTTTTGTTTCCGGTGTATCCAAGGGGGTGCCGGAAAGTGAGTTCAAATAAGTTCTACTGGTTTTGGACTTGCCCATATCCATAAAGGCATATTCCACATTCAAGCTGAGATTATCGGTTAGGTCATAACCTGTTCCCGCAGCCAATCGCCATGTAAAGTCGTTGGTTTTATCACCGACAATGACAACACCGCTTGATGAAACCACTTGATCAATATCATGGGTCGTCATACCGACACCTGCACCGACAAATGGCTTAAAATGGTCCTTCCATCTTTATGAGTGGAGCAAGCTCTAAATAGCCATTCGCTAAATAGGTGGTTGCGTTGCCTTTAGC
>LLEK01000151.1_pt1 | contig 12472 bp, 14 predicted proteins | sample 595821 | NCBI WGS metagenome assembly LLEK01 (sample SAMN02919311, study PRJNA255460) | bioreactor metagenome | biome: chemostat; feature: culture 2011_25.1; material: sediment; isolation source: day79 25degC chemostat 2011 inoculated with Wadden Sea sediment taken from... | place: Germany: Bremen ...
GGTTGCCCGCGCGGTTATGCGCCGTCTAACCGTTCCGGGGCAACCGATATGATCCCCTTGTGTGATGGGAAAGTTCGCCTTGCGGGGTTCGCTGTGAAAAGACTGCCCCCTTGTCTTCACACCTTTGCGCCAACTGACACAACTGTTTCCTGACCTCAACATCGTCGTCATCGGGCTGGTTCGGGATGGAAAATCCATTATTCCGACAGCGGACGACCAGTTGCTCCCCGGTGACGAGGCTTTCTTTGTTGTCGATGAAGAACATATGGTGCGCGCCCTGACAGCATTTGGTCACGATGAAACAGAAGCCCGCCGCCTGTTGATTTTCGGTGGCGGCAATATCGGTCTGTTCCTCGCCCAACAGTTGGAACGGGAATATCCGTGGGTCAATGCGAAAATCATTGAGAAAAGTGAAACACGCGCCCGTCAAATTGCTTCCCAGCTTACGAAAACCACCGTGTTATGCGGGGATGTCCGTGATCAGGAACTTTTGATCGAAGCCAACGTCACAGCCGCTGAAACCATCGTCGCCGTAACCGATGATGATGAAACCAATATTTTGGGCTCCTTACTTGCCAAACGCATGGGATCTCAACGGACAGTAACCCTGATCAACAAGGCCTTATATGAGCCTCTTTTAAACAATTTAGGTATCGATGTTGTTGTGAACCCACGCAGCATCACCGTTTCACAGATTTTGCAGCAAGTCCGTAAAGGGCGTATTCATTCGGTGCATAGTTTACGCGAAGGCTTTGGGGAATTGATCGAAGCCGAAGCCTTGGCAACCTCACCACTGGTCGGTGCGCCGTTGCGTGATGTTAAAATGCCCAATGGTGTTGTTCTAGGGGCCATCGTGCGCGACGGGCAGGTGATTTCACCACGGGGGAGCACAATCATTGAGCCCAAAGACCGGATCGTTCTGTTTGCTGCATCCGATGCAGTGCGCAAAGTGGAAAAAATGTTCTCGGTCCGGCTGGAGTTCTTTTAAAAAATGTCAAGGTTTGCCTATGTTAACGGTGCTTATGTGCCGCACGAACATGCCAGTGTCCATATTGAAGATCGCGGTTTTCAGTTTGCCGATAGCGTCTATGAAGTCATTTACCTCTATAAAGGGAAACTGATTGATGCAGAGGCACACCTGAAACGGCTGGAACATTCTTTGAATGAGCTGGATATGGACATGCCCAAATCACGGGCGGCCTTCATGGTTAATATCAAAGAACTGGTGAGGCGTAATCGTGTGAAAACCGCATTGATCTATGTGCAAGTGACACGTGGCAGCGCCGCACGCGATTTTCCCTATCCCGAAAATACACTGCCAACCGTTGTTATGACGGCAAGACGGGTGGCCCCCTTTGATGCAAATGCTCCCCTTAAAGGGATTAAAGTGATGAGCCTGCCGGATATCCGCTGGGTACGTTGCGATATAAAAACCACATCCTTACTCGCAGCTTCCATGAGCAAACAAAAAGCACAGGATAACGGTTTTGACGATGCATGGCTTGTAACTGACGACCTGTTCGTAACAGAAGGGACGTCCAACAATGCCTGGATTTTACGCGAAGATGGAAAACTGCAAACACGCAAACCATCCCACGAAATCCTGAACGGTATTACGAGGCAGGCAATCATCAAACTTGCCGGGCAGAAAGGCATTGAAATTGTTGAAGATGCCTTCAGCCTTGATGAAGCAAAAAAAGCGAAAGAAGCCTTTGTGACAAGCTCAAGCGCCTGCGTCAAACCCGTCATTCAAATTGACGACACAACCATCGCAGATGGAAAGCCCGGTCTTTTCACCCAACAAATTGCAAAAATCTATGCCGATTTTCTTGAGGAATAAAAACGTGAGCCATTTCCCCCGCCCGCAAGCCGTGATCTTTGATTGGGATAATACCCTTGTCGATACATGGCCTGCCATTCACGATGCGATCAATCATACGCTGGTGGCAATGGGACATGATGCATGGACCTATGACGAAACCCGCCAACGCATTCGTAAATCCATGCGTGATAGTTTTCCCGGATTGTTTGGAGATCGTTGGGAAGAAGCCGGTAAAATATTTTATGCCCGATTCGAAGAATCCCATATCAGCCGATTACAGGCAATTGACGGTGCCGAAAACCTTCTCAAAGCCTTATACAGCAAGGGGTTTTACCTTGCTATTGTCTCTAACAAGAGGGGAAAATACCTGCGCCAAGAAGTCGAGCATTTAGGATGGGGAAAATATTTCAAAAAACTTGTCGGAGCAGGGGATGCTCAACTGGATAAACCCGACCCTTCACCTGTTGATTTAGCCCTTGAAAACAGCGGAATTCCTAGGGGTTCAGACGTCTGGTTCGTGGGGGATACAGATGTGGATTTGGAGTGCGCACACAACTCAGGATGTATATCCGTACTGATAAGAGAGCAAGCACCGAGTCAAGGAGAATTTGACGAGTTCCCTCCTTCTTGGTATTTCAGTAATTGCATGGAGTTAGCTTCGACATTGAATAAATGTGACGTTTGGGAGACTGATCAACAAGTCGAGCAAACTCTATAAAAGACCAAACCATAAATGCCAACGATAAAGATAATTAGGGAATATAGACCCATGGCTGCTGAAAAGTCTCAGAATGTGCAAGACGTTTTTTTAAATCACATTCGTAAACAAAAAAACTCCGTCACCATTTTTTTGGTAAACGGTGTAAAACTCCAGGGGATTGTAACTTGGTTTGACAACTTCTCTGTGCTGCTGCGCAGAGACGGTCATACACAACTGGTGTACAAGCATGCGATTTCGACAATCATGCCTTCTTCACCTGTACAATTGTTCGATCCGTCCGGCGAAGACGAAGAGTAAACGTGACGAACGAAAATAATCCGCCCAAAAACCAATCAAAAACGGGCTGGAGCGATGATAACGACCGAACTCCTTGTTTGGTCGTTCACCCGCATTTAAAAAGCGAACGCGGTGCGTTACGTTCCCCTCAGGCTCGTCTGGAAGAATGTATCGGCCTTGCCTTGGCTATTCATGTGGATGTGGTCCATAGCGAAGTCGTCAATATTGCACGTCCCAAACCGGCCACCTTGTTTGGTCAAGGGGTGGTTGAGGCACTGGCAACTACCATTGGCCGCGTGGATAAGCATAAAGACGAATGGGATGACGATGACATCGGACTTGCCATCGTTGATGCAGCGTTGTCTCCCATCCAGCAACGCAATCTTGAAAAAGCCTGGAATTGCAAAGTCATTGACCGTACCGGGCTTATCCTTGAAATTTTCGGGGAACGTGCCCGCACAGCAGAAGGGTCCTTGCAGGTCGAACTGGCGGCCCTGACATATCAACGATCCCGCCTGGTGCGATCCTGGACCCACCTGGAACGCCAACGCGGTGGCCTTGGCTTTATTGGCGGTCCCGGTGAATCACAAATCGAGATTGATCGTCGTCTCATTGACGAACGCATCGTTCGATTGAAAAAAGACCTCGGCGAAGTCAAACGCACCCGTGAATTACACCGCAAAGCTCGGCGCAATACGCCATACCCGATCGTTGCCCTTGTCGGTTACACCAACGCCGGGAAATCAACGCTTTTCAACCGACTGACAAAAGCGGAGGTATTTGCACAGGACTTGCTGTTTGCCACACTGGACCCGACCATGCGCTCCATCACGCTGCCATCCGGGCGTGATGTCATCATTTCCGATACGGTCGGCTTTATTTCCCAACTTCCGCATGAATTGGTGGCGGCCTTCCATGCCACGCTGGAAGAAGTTCACGAAGCCGACGTCATTTTACATGTTAGAGATGCCTCCCACCCCGACACAGAAGCCCAAAGAGCCGACGTTCTGGATGTTCTCAAAACATTGGGGGTGGAAGAAAAACTCGAAGATTGCTTGATCGAGGTCTATAACAAAGCCGACCTGCTGGATCAGGAAGATCTGGATATCATTACCAATCGCGTCAATCGCTCAAACGGTCTGGTCAGTATGGTCTCTGCCGTTACAGGGCAGGGGTGTGATCAACTTCTTGACGATATCAATAAACTGCTCAGCGCACGTTTCCAGATCTTCGAAATCGAGGTCCCTTACAGTGACGGCCAAATGCTCAGTTGGATTTATGGACATGGCGAAGTGACAGAACGCAATGAAGGCGAGAACGGATTTCATATCACCGTCAAAATGAATGATATGAATAGCTCGCGTTTTCAGCAAAAGTTCCCACAGCTTTTCCCTGCTATCGAACCAGAAGAAAAAGACGAAGATTCACAACAACCAACCGGATGGTCTCCCACTTAGGGGAACTGTCCGTAAATATTGTCTTTCCAACTGGCTTTGTGCTTCTCTTTTGCCTTTCTTTAACTTCTTTCCCGCAAACTGTTTGTAAAATCACACAGATGATCTTATCTACAAGTAGATGTGAAAGAGGGATAGAAATGGCAACAAAACAAGCACAAGCCAGATGGCGCTCCCGCCATCAGCTTGTTAAAAAACAGCTTAATGTCATGGCGAAACACCTGATTCACGAAGATCTGGAAGAAATCGCACGCGATTATGACCTAAAGGGAAAGGGTGAAGCCGTCACCTTCGCCACCTTCATCACCAAAGCCATGCGCCAACAAGCCGAATATAACCCAGAAGCCAAACGCATCATGGACCTGCTGGAACATGCCTATAAACGGGACCGCGATATTTACAAACCTTGAGTGCTATTTTTTAAAAACAAAATATTTCATGCCAAAATAGCTCACGAACATGGAAACGGCTGTTGCGGGAAAGAGGGCAATAACCGGATTTTCTTCCAAAACGGGATACATAGCTAGAACGCCAATATAACAAATATAATTTGTCAAAGATGAAAAAAGCATGGAAGCACAATAGGCGCGATATTCAGCCCAACTGGGTGATCTCGTTGTCTTAAATGTTTTGGTACGATTAATCCACCAGCTTGCCGTAATTGACCCCCACAATCCAACAACCTGACCGATATACGCATGTACGCCTAAACCATTACTTAAAATATATAAAATAACCGTATTCACCAGAAATGCACTGGCACCAGCAAAAAGAAAATGCCCATAATGTTTAATTTTTTCCATTGGCGATTATTTCTGCAGTAAATAGAAATAAGATACACCGAACGGTGGTTTGATAATCGGCGCAATTTTTGTATCAAACTTAAATATCAATTTAAGACAACTATTAATAAAAGCGTTATTGATATTGTTTTCACTTTTCGCTTGGATCTTCAAAAAGCGAATAAGCTTTCGTGCACTCCAGATAGGAATGAACAGAAGAAAATTAAAAAAACATTCTGTTTGAACAGAAAAAGGGGCTGTCTTGATCAAATTGGCAATTTCTGCCTTGTTATAACGTCTTTTATGAAGGGAAATATCATCTTGCAATCCCCATAAAGACATAAACATCGGAACAGTTATCAGCGCATGACCGCCCGGCTTTAAAATACGATATATTTCTTTTAAAGCCGTTTTATCATCTTCTACATGTTCGAGGATATCGGTTGCAACAACAAGGTCAAAACTATCGTCTTCAAACGGAATGGCGCAAATATCGCCTTTTGTGACTGCTGGTAAGCCTTTCTCATAACAAAACGCTATAGCATGTTCACTAAAATCCAATCCTTGAATATTAGAGAACCCCATATCAACCAACATACGCAAATTGGTTCCAGTGCTGGTTCCAACATCCAGAATACTTGCTGTTTTCGATAAGCTGAGACGCGAAATATAAGCTCGAAAGAAGGACCTTCTGGCAACAAACCACCAGTGATCTTGTTCAAGTGCCGCTTCTGCTTCGTAAGCTTCTAATTTCATCCTTGTTATCCAAACACTGGTATTTCGCTCTTATATACTGAAATACTCTTTACCATTAAATGGTTTAGCTATAATTTCCGTTTCTTAAGTTCAAAATAGATATACGAAAGCCAATGAGAAAAATAGAGAAAAAAGGCAAACAGGAAAAGATAATTCTCTCTGGCCCTCAGTCCAATAGACAAGAGGGTTCCTCTCGTATTTTCCTTGTTGTATTTACCGCACTTATTTTATTGAAATCATTCTATCTATTTACTTACGGTCCCATTTTTCTACCCGATAGTACTGGCTATATAAAATTCGCAAGCCTTATTCTCAATGAAAAAGAATGGATCAGCCGTTTAAATTTGAACGACGCTTTCTGGCAACCTGAAACCGCATTTCGCAGTATAGGTTACCCAGCCTTTCTCGCTTTAAATAAATTGATTTTCGGCGAGCTGTTTGATTGGAGTAGTATAGGTATTCAGATCACTTTATCCCTATATACCAGTTATCTGATTTACCAGTTAAGTAATCGATTTTTAAAAAATGAAGCTCTGGCACTCTTCTGTTCAAGCGCGCATGCACTCAGTCAGGGACTATTAATGGACCAATGTCTTCTGACCGATAGCCTAAATACAAGCTTGATGGTCATTGTGCTTTGTACGATTTCGATCAAAATAATCGACAGGTCTCCTCCCAAAACCGCAACTGTATTTGGCTTGGGCACTCTTATCCTCATTGCTTTTTCTATTCGGGAGGCCGGTAATTTTCTGCAATTCTTATTATGGCCAATTGTTCTTTACTGGATTATTCGCAATCATCACTCGTGGTCTATGCGTACCTTTTTGTTCATGCTTTTTATTAGTCCTATATTTCTAGGTGTTTACGGGTATAAAACATGGAATGAACATAGAACGGATAAACGTTTTATAACAACTGCCGGACAATCGACCATGTTTTTTCCTGTTTTTAAGCTGAAAAAACAAGGAATTGACGCCTTGAAAGATGACCCGCTCTTCCAAGGCTTGCCCGAATACGTATATCCTCTGGACAAGCAGGTTATGATTAATAGCTATGCCATCAACAAACACCTTCATACACAACATAACTTTAATGCTGCCGAAATATCTAATCATGCCTTCACAACTTTTTTCCGACTATGGAAAACATATCCGGTTGGAATGGCCGCAGGCACTTTTTTCGAAATCCGTGAAAAACAGCTTTTCTCCAGCTTTATGCCTGTTGAAACATGGATAAAAACTCATCTATGGGCGCGTGGCAGCAAACCTTTCCAGAAACGACGCGATATGATGGAAAAGGTCAAGACAGAAGGGCGTTATGAGCTCTTGCTTGCCTATATTGCACGCCATATAGAACGCATTATTTCGATTTTGATTTCAGCGGCTTTTGTAATCGGTGGGCCTGTTTTGTTTTATCAAAATCTCAAGAAAACAGGATACCACTTCCAAAATCTACCAGATCACATTTGGCTAATTACTTTTTATTGGTTGCTCTATTTCGGTTACACATTTGCCTACGCTATGGTACATCTTGAGCAACGCTATCTACTGCCAGTTGTTCCTTTTTTGACAATCAGCGGTGTATTGGTGCTGAAGCAGGCTTTCTTGAGACTGAAAACAGTAATTCGACCAGATAATTTTAATACGTGAGTTTTATTTAAATGACTGTAGAAAAAAAAGAAAAGAACCAGAAGGCTATACGCCCAAATTTATCTGTTATCGTCCCGTTTTATAATGAAGAAGATAATATTGTCTCTCTTTACAAAGAGATCAAAAGCACACTGGAAGAAACAGAACGCACATATGAAATTATCTTTGTGAATGACGGTTCCAGCGACAAAACACTAGAGCGCGGCATAGAGATTGCTGAGCAAGATTCACATGTCCAGATGATCGACTTGTTGCGCAATTACGGACAAACAGCCGGTTTAATGGCAGGACTGGATCATGCGCAAGGCGACATTATCATCTCTATGGATGGTGATGGTCAAAATGATCCTACAGAAATACCGAAATTATTAAGCAAGCTTGAAGAATGTTATAGTGTCGTTTCCGGCTGGCGGGCGGACCGGCAAGACAATGCGATGACCAGAACCTTGCCAAGTCGTATCGCAAACTGGTTAATATCCAAAGTGTCTGGTGTACACCTACATGATTACGGCTGCGGCTTGAAAGCCTATCATAGAGAAGTTGTTGAACAGGTTCGTCTCTATGGTGAAATGCACCGTTTCATCCCCATTTACACGGTGTGGCAAGGCGGAAAAATCGCAGAAATTGAAGTCAACCATCGTGCTCGAATGCATGGTGAATCAAAATATGGCCTAAACCGTATCTTCAAGGTACTTCTTGATTTGTTTTTAGTCATGTTTTTGAAACGCTACATGACTAAACCGATTTACATATTTGGCGGTTTTGGTTTCGTTTCTTTATTTCTGGCATTTATCTGCGCGATTTGGGCACTCTGTTTAAAAATCTTTGATGGGGTTTCATTTATTTTGACTCCGTTACCAACACTTGCCGGTACTTTCTTTACGACAGGTATTCTATGCATTCTAATGGGGTTACTCGCCGAACTTCTCGTTCGAACCTACTTTGAATCTCAGGATAAAAAGATTTACCAAGTCAAAAAACACTATAATAAGAAAGATTAGAAGACAGCCATGTGTGGAATTGCCGGCTTTTTTGGGCAGGGAACCCAAGAAGACTTAAAACGAATGACAAATTCCATCGCTCACCGGGGACCGGACGGGGAAGGGGCTTATCAAGATAACGATTTTCCTGTCTTTTTAGGTCACCGCCGTCTTTCCATTGTCGATTTAGAACACGGTCAACAACCCATGACCAACACAGATCACTCTGTCTGGGTTACATTTAATGGTGAAATATACAATCATCGCGAACTCCGACACGATTTGGAAACAAAAGGGTATAAATTCAATACCCCAAATAGTGATACAGAAGTTCTCGTTCATGGCTGGCAAGAATGGGGAGAAGACCTCCCACTTAAGCTAAATGGTATGTTTGCCTTTTGTATCTGGGACAAGAAACGAAAAACCATGTTCCTTGCCCGTGATCGCTTTGGTGAAAAACCGTTGTTTTGGGGGCATACAAAAGACCTCTTTGTCTTTGGGTCCGAACTTAGCGTTTTTCAGGCTCACGACAGTTTCGACACGGCCTACAGTCAACTCGCATTAAAAAAATATTTTGCCTATGCATTTATTCCCGCGCCGTTTAGTGCATTTGAAAATTGCTATAAGCTTAAGCCCGGTCACAGCCTGACATTCAATATACAAACCCAAACATATAAGGTCTCACCTTATTGGCAATTTCGCATTGAGGTTCCGGCTTCCCCTCCAAGTTTTGAAGAAGCCGCAGAAGAACTGGAAACTCTGTTTGTACAAGCCGTAAAACGACGTCTTATGAGCGATGTACCTTTAGGCGCTTTCTTATCTGGTGGTGTAGACAGCAGTTCCGTGCTCGCCGCAATGTGTCGCATTTCACCTGCCCAATCCGTGCAAAGCTTCGCCATAGGCTTTACAGAGAAGTCATTCGACGAATCACCTTACGCCCGGAAAATGGCGGCATCATTGGGCTGCAAGCATCACGAAGAAATTTTAGATCTGACAAAAGCCCGTAGTATCATCCCCGATGTACTCGCGCAACTTGATGAACCAATGGCGGATGGTTCTTTGCTTCCGACCTACCTACTCTGTAAATTTGCACGCCAGCATGTAAAAGTGGCCCTAAGCGGAGATGCCGGAGACGAACTTTTTGCAGGCTACGATCCTTTCAAAGCCCTACAACCAGCAAACGTTTACCACCGCTTTGTTCCGAAATTCATGCATCAAGCCACAAAATCCTTGATCGACCTCTTGCCAATGTCCAATAAGAATATGAGCTTGGACTTTAAATTACGCCGCGTTTTAATGGGACTGGACCATCAACCCGCACTTTGGCTGCCAACCTGGATGGCGCCACTGCAAGAAAATGATATTTGCGATCTTTTTAATGCACCGACAGATGCAGAAGAACTTTATGCCGAAACATTGGATTTATGGAACGAAGACCCCAATAAGTCACAAATCGATAAATCCTTAGAATATTTTACGAACTTTTATCTACCGGATGACATCTTAACAAAAGTCGACCGCGCCTCCATGATGAATGGTTTGGAGGCTCGTGCCGTCTTTTTAGACTGTGATCTCGTAGAGTTTGTCCGTCGCCTGCCTTGTCATTATAAGTTTGACGGAAAAACAACCAAAAAAGTTTTGAAAAAAGCTGTCTCTCGCCTTGTTCCAGACAATGTTCTCAATCGCCGGAAAAAAGGCTTTGGGGTTCCGCTGATGACATGGATGAAGGAAATTCCGCTCAATACAGACGGTGTGAATAACTTTCAACTCAACTCCAACAACATAGAAAAATATATATCCCAACACATATCAGGACAAAAAGACTATCGTTTTTTCCTATGGAACTGGCTGGTTCTCCAGAAGTCAAAAGCATCACACCTTTGATTGCTATCTTCTTTAATCATCCTGAACAGACAAAAAGGCGAGAACGTCTTCGATATCCTTGTCTGCCATTTCCCCGAATAGTTCGACTTGATCCACATGCTCACGTTCGCCGGATTTGAAATCCTGAAACTGTTTTTTCAGGTATTTAATATGCTGTCCGGTGACTGCCGGCTTATTGCCACGGCCCATTCCATCCTTGTTGTGGCACCCGCGGCACATTTCCATATAATATTCTTCGCCATTTTCCAGATCGCCTTCATGCTTGGGAATTTGTACAACAGCTTCTGCCTGTTGCAAACGTTCCAACCCATCTATACGACCGCTCAATTCAGGCAATTGGCTTGCCAGCTTGATATTGGAGAGATACGTCGTGATATCACGGACATCTTCCGGCGGTAATTCACGGTCATTGGCAAAAGGTACCATCGGAATATTAACCCGTTTGCGGGTTTTGAAATTCTTGATCTGCTCTTCCATATATTCTTGCGGCAATCCTGCCAGTCGCGGATAAACGCCGCCGCCGCCGCCTTGGCCTAAACTACCGTGACAACCCGCGCAGAGTTCATTGATGTCTTCGGCATTATATTTGTCATACTCATAATCTTCAGGAACATCCGCCGCCCAGAGGGATCCGGCAAACAACAGACATGATAATCCAGCAGAACGTGCAAGCGCTTTCACGAACATCTTGGGGGGCATCCTTTACACTCAGATTTGTTTATACATTTTCTGCATGTGATAATTATTCCGACCAAAATCCACCTTGATGTTCATCAACAAAACAAAGTCAGCCACTCATTTCTCCCTCAAAGCAATCACTATGCCCCGTAAAACACTCAATCAGTGAAATTCAAACCACCTTTCTATCCTGCCAAACGTTAATTTTTTAACATTTCGTGCATGACTCTACATTCGAGCATCGCTATAACTGGCGCATGAAATTGGATGTCGATCATATCACCCGCATTATTTCCGAAGTCGCTGAGGAAGAGATCATGCCGCGCTTTCAAAAGCTGGCGGCCAGCGACATTATGGAAAAATCTCCCGGTGACTTGGTCACTACGGCTGATATCGAAGCCGAAATAAAATTGACCGCCCGTTTAATCGATTATTTGCCCGGCTCCGTCGTTGTTGGGGAAGAAGCGGTTGCCAAAGATAAATCTGTTTTAAAAGCATTGGACAGCACAGAACCCGTCTGGATTATTGATCCTGTCGACGGGACGCGTAATTTCTCAAAAGGCGATAGCGTTTTTGGCTCTATGGTCGCCTTGGCCCATCAAGGGGAATTAATTGCCTCGTGGATTCACGACCCGGCCCGCAAACGCACCGCTGTGGCAGAAAAAGGGGCAGGGGCAAGTTTGGCCGGTCGTCCCCTTCACGTTAAGAAATTCCACAGTCTCGAACATATGACAGTTTCCTTAAACGCCAAACATCGGCGCTGGCTGGAAAATCGTGCTGTCGATGGCTTAGGCCCCGTTCCCCATATGGCCATTCGTTACGGTTCGGTGGCCCATGATTATATTTCCCTGGCAGCGGGTGAATTCCATTGCGCCCAATATCGCCGCCTGCACGCATGGGACCATGCCGCAGGTATCCTGCTTCATCGCGAGGCAGGCGGATATGATTTTATGGTGGGATCACAAACGCCTTATAAACCGAAAATTTATACACAAGACTGCCTTTTAATCACCCCAAATAAAGATGTTTGGGAAGAAGCACGCCGTTTCCTTAATCCGGGATCAGACAGCTATCATGTCTAAGTCACCATTGGAAATTTTGCAGAACGTTTTTGGTTTTTCTGATTTTCGTGGCGTACAACAAGATGTCATCGAACGCACAATCGCGGGTGGGGACTCCCTTGTTCTTATGCCGACTGGCGGGGGAAAGTCCCTGTGTTACCAGATCCCGGCCGTTTGCCGTAAAGGCTGTGCAATCGTTATTTCTCCCCTGATTGCCCTGATGCAGGATCAAGTCACTGCCCTGTGCCAAGTTGGCATAAAGGCTGCAACACTCAATTCCACCATTGCCCCGGATGAAGCTTATGAAATGAGCGCGCCATGCGGGCAGGGGAAATCGATCTCGTTTATGTTGCCCCAGAACGTCTGCTGCTGATCGTTTTTTCACACTGTTAAATCATTGCGATTATTT
>LLEK01000152.1_pt1 | contig 12471 bp, 11 predicted proteins | sample 595821 | NCBI WGS metagenome assembly LLEK01 (sample SAMN02919311, study PRJNA255460) | bioreactor metagenome | biome: chemostat; feature: culture 2011_25.1; material: sediment; isolation source: day79 25degC chemostat 2011 inoculated with Wadden Sea sediment taken from... | place: Germany: Bremen ...
GAGATTTACAAGCTCGAAGTCGTGGATATGCCGACCAACCGCGTTATTTCCCGTAAGGATTATGACGACGAAGTCTATCGCACACGCGGCGAAAAGATTAACGCTATCATTGAACAGATTGTCGAATGCGTTGAACGCAAGCAACCCATCCTCGTCGGTACGGTTTCCATTGAACAATCCGAAGAACTGGCAGCTGCTTTGAAAAAGCGCAAAATCAAACACGAAGTTCTCAACGCCAAACAACACGAACGCGAAGCCTATATCGTTGCACAGGCCGGGGTACCGGGTGCCGTGACGATCGCCACAAACATGGCAGGTCGCGGAACGGACATTCAGCTTGGCGGTAATTTGGACATGCGCGTTCAAACGGAACTGAGTGACAACCCGAGTGACGCTGAAATCGAACGTCTCAAAAGCGAAATTGCCGAGGCCAAACAGGTTGCTTTGGATGCCGGCGGTTTGTTCGTCTTGGGCACAGAACGCCATGAAAGCCGCCGAATTGACAACCAGCTGCGTGGTCGTTCCGGTCGCCAAGGCGACGTCGGTGCCTCCAAATTCTTCCTGTCGCTGGAAGATGATCTGATGCGTATTTTCGGGTCCGAACGTATGGACGGCATGTTGAGAAAACTCGGTCTGGAAGACGGCGAAGCCATCGTCCACCCGTGGATCAACAAGGCACTGGAAAAAGCACAACAGAAAGTCGAGGCCCGAAACTTCGACATGCGTAAGCAATTGCTGAAATTTGACGACGTTATGAATGATCAACGTAAAGTGATCTTTGAACAACGTCGTGAAATGATGTCGACCGACGACGTTTCCGATCTGATTAAAGACATGCGTTATGATGTGATCGAAGGTATCGTCGACAAATGCATCCCAGAAAAAGCTTATGCAGAACAATGGGATACAGATGCGCTGCATGAAGAAATCACACGCGTCTTTAACATTGACCTGCCCGTCAAAGAATGGGCCAAGGAAGAAGGCGTTGCCGATCAGGAAATCCGTGATCGCATCACCGATGAAGTTGATCGCAAAATGGCAGCCAAAGTTGTCAATTATGGCGAAGAAGTCTGGCGTTCTGTTGAAAAGAGTGTGCTGTTACAGTTGCTCGACACGATTTGGAAAGAACACCTGCTGGCCCTTGATCATCTGCGTCAAGGCATCGGCTTGCGCGCCTATGCACAGCGCGACCCGTTAAATGAATATAAGCGTGAAGCCTTCAACCTGTTTGAAGAAATGCTCTCCATTTTACGAGATCGCGTCGTTTCCTTGCTGGCCCATGTAGAACTTCAAGTCGGCTCCCCCGAAGAAGAACTCGAAGCCTTCAACCGCCATGAAGACCAGCAAATGATGGAAAGCCGTCAAGACCCGGCAATGGCGAACCAGCAACCGGAGTCACCGGAATACGGCACAGCAACCGTTCGCACAAACAAACCGTCTGAAACCGTAGATCCGAATGATCCCAGCACATGGGGGAAAGTTGCCCGAAACGCAGCTTGTCCTTGTGGCTCCGGCAAGAAGTTTAAACACTGTCATGGCTAAGTTTTTAAAAGGCGGCGTTTACCTCGCCGCCTTTCTTATCTTCGCAGGCAATGCCCTTGCCCACGGTCATTTGGTCGAAAAAGGCGAACAGCTGTACATGCAGTTCTGTGCCGAATGTCATGGTATAGAAGGAGATGGGAATGGCCCGGCCGCCGGAAATATGTCACCCCCGCCTGCAAACTTATTACAAGCCATGCAAGGTAAGATCATCTCGGATGAATACCTGATGTGGACTATTCGTGAAGGCGGCGAAAACATTCATACCGATATGCCCTCATTTGAAAAACGCGATAATATTTCCGAAGACGATGCCAAGGCTATTGTCCAGTATCTTTGGCATGCGTTTAAATAAACGGCTTCAACGGATCGGCATGGCGTACATCAACCCGCCCTTTTGCCATAGATTGTTCAGACCACGTTCTATTTGCAACTGGCTGCCGCTTCCAAGGTTGCGCTCAAAAATTTCGCCGTAATTCCCTTGAGAATAAATAACGTCATATAACCAGCTATCCGGTAAACGCAGGGCTTTGCCAAAACCACTTTTGCCCCCCAACATAAAACGAACCGCATGATTGTTTAAGCGCCGCATCTCTTCCACATTGCTGCGCGTAACACCGCGTTCCTCGGCTTCGATTAATCCATAAACAAGCCATTTGACGATATCATACCATTCCCGGTCATCATCACGCACCACTGGCCCCAAAGGCTCTTTGGAAAGCGTTGTCTGCAACAAAATATAATCATTTGGATTGGGCGCAGAAAAAGTCAAAATCGCTTGAAGCGCCGAACGGTCGGCCGCATAAAGATCACATTGACCAGAAAAGAAAAAATTGCTCAATCCTTCGCGCGAATTAAAAACTTTGATCTTGATCTCGCGACCCGAATTATTGACATACTCCTGAACTGTTTCCAACGTCGTCGTCCCATTTGCCACACATAAGATGGCCTGTTCAACATCAGAAAATTCCGTATAACCAATTGATTTATGTGCCAAAACCCCCAATTGGTCATAGTATGTCACACCGGGGTAATCGACACCGTAAGAAATGTCGCGCGTATATGTCCATGTTGTCGAACGCAAAAGAATATCAATTTGTTGTGCGCTAAGTGCACTGAAACGGGTTTGGGCATTCAGTGAAATAAACTGAACTTTCTCGGCACTTCCTAAAACGGCAACCGCCAACGCCCGGCAGAAATCAACCTCAAACCCGACCCAGCGCCCGCGTTCATCCACATAGGCAAAACCATAATTTTGTTCATCTACACCACAAATAAGGTAATCGCGCTCGCGCACATCATCCAATGTAGACGCATAAGAAACAGGCCCCTTAAAAAAGAATACCCCGCCAAGAACAACCAACAAAAATAAACGCATTTGCCCCTTTGTCTCCTTCCCCCGCTTTATACATATTTAACTTACGGTATTTTTCATAAAAACAAAAGAAAAGGGATTTAATTCCCCTTGCCTTCCCCCTCTCGATTCAAAAATCAGTAGCTTCCCTACGTGTCATAAAATATGATCTGTCCACATTCATTCTTTCAACAATATGCGTTCAAAAATATGACTCTCTCGGACTGGATAGAACACCTGCCCTTTCTGAATCAGCTCACAGCTGATGAAAAAAGACGTCTTGAAAAAAACGCACAGCTTGTCGAGGTGCCCCCTCACACCAAACTTTTTTTCACCCGGCGATGAATGCGGGGCATTCCTTCTTGTCATTGATGGTAGCGTGCGCGTCCAAATGGTTGGGGACAATGGGCGCGAGATCGTTCTTTATCGCGTAGAAAGCGGACAGACTTGTGTTCTGACAACAGCCTGCCTGCTTTCACATGAAGCCTATAATGCAGAAGCCCTCACCGAAGAAAAAACAACGGCAATCGCCCTGCCCGCCCGTGCGTTTCAAGAATTTCTTGCAACCAGTAACGGATTTCGGGATCTGGTTTTTGCAAGCTATGGCCAACGTATTTCAAGTCTGGTTCTGCTTGTTGAAGAAGTCGCCTTTAAACGTATCGATGTCAGACTGGCGCAATTTATAGACCGCCATAAAGATAAGGACGGCATTGTCAAAAAAACCCATTATGATCTCGCCGTCGAACTGGGGTCCGCCCGCGAAGTTATCAGTCGCCAACTGAAAGAATTTGAGAAAAAAGGCTGGATCGAACTGCTCCGTGGCAAGCTGATTGTCAAAAACCCGGAAGACCTCAAAACCTTTATTTCACGCCATTGTGACTAAGTTACATAACATTCCATTCGTCTTTGTTAATATAGCTCCAGAGATGACAACTACATATTCTGTTGGGAGTAGATTACATGAACAAAAACGTTGGTTCTATTGACCGTATCGTTCGCATTATTGCAGGCATTGCCCTCTTGGCATTTGCATTGGTCGGTCCAGAAACCGGTTATAACTATCTCGGTTTCATCGGTATTATCCCGCTAGCGACAGCATTGCTCGGTTGGTGCCCGGCTTATACATTGTTCGGGATTAAAACCTGCAAACTTTCAGATTAAGCTTTTTTGATCCAGCAAAAAGAGTTCTGATTTTTACAGCCCCCTCAAACCGTAAAGATCAAACACAAGAAACTGCAAGGCGAAAGTCTTGCAGTTTTTTTGCTTGAAATTGACGGATATTGAGGCTCTATTCCTTTATAAAAAGCTACATCTGTGTAAGAATAATTAAAACTCTAAATTTCATGGGTCTGCGATGAAAAATCGGGAAATTAAAATTGCCTATTTAGTTGCCATTATCGCAACCTTGGCCTCGATTATCTACGGAGGCTTATCCTTTAACAAAACAAAGACACGCGACCTCGCCTATAAGGCACAAATGGTCACAGTTATTATCAAAGATCGATTAGAAAACCTGCAACGCACCGCATATGATTACAGCTATTGGAACGATACAATAGATAAAGCCCTCATCGCAAAAGACCGAGAGTGGGCAGACAGCAATATTGGGGAATACCTTTTAGATACGTTTGGCTTATCTCAAACCCTATTGTTTGATGCGCAAAACAATTTAATTTTTGCGTTTGGGGCAGACCATTCGAAGTTAACGGACACATTAACCAGTCATCCGGCTTTTAGAACTGCACTTACACAAACCCTCTCTCGAAAACGAAATTCGCCACAAGCCAGCGGCTTTTACTTTCGAAATAAAGAAAACGTTTATCTCGTTGCCATAAGCGCACTTACCCGAGAAGCAGCCACAGGTTCACGAACAGAAGGCGAAAAAGGTTATTTGGTCCTGCTAAAAGAAATAACACCCGATATTTTGACTAAAATTTCAAAGAATTTTGGTGTTGCAAACCTTTCCCTACAACCCAATGCAGACAAAATAAAATTTGATGTGCTCGATGAAGTAAGCCAGTCCAGCTTCCCCCTTTATTTCACCCCCAAAGGTTATTCTTTCACCGACTTAATTTGGAACCTTCTCCCTTTTCTCATTACTATTTTGTCATTGGTCTATCTCCTCAGCGTTATTCAACGCAAATCTATACAATCACAAAAACTTAATCGTGATCTGGAACAGGCCAATATTGAGCTTGCGACTTTCAACAAGAGGCTGGAAGAACAGGTTCGGCGCCAAACTGTTGAAATTATGGAAAAGGCGGAAAAATCTGAACAAGCCAGTCGGGCAAAGTCAACCTTCCTATCCAGCATGTCACACGAGTTGCGCACCCCCCTGAATGGGATTCTTGGATTTGCTCAAATGCTTGGGCTGAACAAAGATCAAAACCTCACAGCAAAACAAAAGGCATGGATTACACAAATCGTTAATTCTGGGCGCATGTTGCTTGATATTGTCAATGATGTGCTGGATCTTGCCCGCATCGAAAGCGGGCGTGCCGTTTACCAGCCCGAAATTTTTCGCCCGCGTGAGGTGTTTAAAGAATGTTTTGATATTGTCGAACCTATTGCAGCCACACGCCATATCAGCCTGAGCGGACACCCTGAAACAGACCTTTATATCTATGTTGATCGCAGCAAATTGAAACAGGTTTTGCTGAACCTTGTCAGCAATGCAATCAAATACGGCAAAGACAATGGTTATGTTAAATTTGGCTGCCGAACCACGGACAATCAATATATTGAACTTTATGTCGAAGATAACGGCAAAGGCATCCCTGAAACTGATCTCCCCCATATCTTCGAACCGTTTCGCAGAGTCAAAGAAACCAGCTTGCAAGTCGAGGGGACAGGTGTCGGTCTTGCAATCGTTCAAAAGAACCTTGACCTGATGGGCGGGCAAATCAAAGTGGAAAGCACTTTGGGCGAAGGGAGCCGCTTCAGCATATACTTAAAAGCATACGACGAAGATTACTCCCCTGCCCCGGATCACGAGGATACCGTCCTTTAGGCAGCGACAACCTCGTCACTCATTTCATATTTAAGTGAACTGAGTAAATAATCATGGATCGGGTTTTTGACCTCTTTCATGGTAAAGGCATGGGGCAGACGCTCCGGTCTGACGATAACGGATCGTTCAATCAATTCCTGAATACGCTCACTATCATCAAAAGCACTTTTACCGATCAAAAGCGGTTCCCACGATTTACCCGATTGCCAATAGAAATACGCCTTCGCCAATCCCCGTAAATAGAGATAGTCCTTCGTAAAACCACCGCCACGAAACACCCGAACAACCGTCATAAAAATATGATCATCCATTTCCGGGTATTCTTCCATCAGCATACTGTAAGTGCGCTCAAACGAATGCCCATCCAGTAAATAACGTACCGCAATCACACGCAAGGCCAAAACCTTGAGCCGTTTTAGCGACATATTCCCGGATAAATATTCCGCAAGGACTGCAATACCTTCCTGTGTTTCGGTTGAACCGGGCAAGCCAAGACGGAACAGACTTAACGGTTGTTGTCGTGCATTGGCCGATGTCAAAAGATGGACACCAACTTCGTGATGTTTCAACGCCTGCGCCGCCTTGCGCGTCATGTGGCTCCCGCGTTTAACCAAAACACGGAAATTTGCATTATCAACCATCGCCCCGGCAACAAGGCGACTGCTGAGCTTAACCGGTGCATCTAATTTGTAATAGTCGATTTCTTTTTGCAGCAATTCAGCGACAGCCATATCACTGACAAAATCACGATCTTCTATTTCATCCTTCAATTCTGGGGCATGCAACAGAAAGCGCGCGTTGTCCAAATCGGCCCGGTCCGGTTCCCCATAATAACGCAGTGAATTATAGAGACAGCCTTTGCTGCCAATCGCCGACAAAAGGTCCACCTTGGTCGACAAACCATCAATGGCCCGCCGGTACAGGGTTTGTACCGTTACGTCGCTGATCTCTTCAATCGGTAAACGAAAGAGTTTTTCTTTGACCAAAAACGGATCAATATCCAGCTTGCGATATTTAAACACGGGTTCGTAGCGTTCTTTGCGGGCAAAAAACCGCTTACGTTCCTGATCAATATTAATCGGGTTAACATACAGCAGGGTTTCCATCGACTTGGCAATACGAAACAGATCCCGATCCACCTGACGGGTGACCGGTTCAATCTGGGACGACAGCATATCATGGCGATGCACCGTACTTTTCTCTGTCCGCTTGTTGGCAAAGAAAGCCGCATGTTCCACAATAACTTTGGTGAAGCCGTCTTTCAGTTCATTGAAAATCTGTGGATAAAGCGTTGCCGTTTGCTCTTCACAATAAAATTTGCGAATTTCAATGGGCAAACATAACGCCTTGGACGATAGCTCACGCACACGCGTTGCCAAATAACCTTGTCCCAAAAAGACTTCATCATGCGCGGCACGTACTGTTTCACCCGTAATCGAAATTCGATCAAGTTGACGCAGCATAAAATTCACGTTGCTGCGATGTTTGCGCATATCAATTTGTGCCGTACCGATATTAAAGCTCGGTGCTGCGGTCCCGCCTTTACGTTCCCCGTTATAGGAATGAACGTCATAGACCACGCAAAAACCATGCTTTTTAATCAAGGCCTGCACCGCCGCATCAAACACCTTGTAAAACGCACGATGCTTTTCAATGGAACGGCGGCTTAACTCTTCCGGCAGCTCCCGGCTCCAAATCTTTTTGCCCCATGCCGTTTGATAGATACAATCCAACTCATTGCGGTTCAGGTCATATTCATAACGACTGTCAAACGCAATAATTCGATTGGGATAACCGCTAATCAGATCGCCAGTATGTGGGTCTTCTTCATACAGGCGTTCTGCTTCATCCAACAGACAAAGCGGGCGCAGTTCACTTGCAAAACGATGCCCGTTATGAATAGCCGCACAGATATAAGGAAACTGGGGATCAAATGCTATTTCATAAGCCCCGCCCGTTTCGCACGCCTCCAGACTTTCGCCTTTATGAAGACGCGCGATGATGTCCTCAGCCTTCGTCGACTGCATCTTCGATCAACCTTCTATACTGGTTTTTGCGCGCCATCAGCACTTCTTTGGCGGTGACCACAGATTCCACAAAATCAATGACCTTGGCTTGCAAGCGAACACGGTTCAAACGGTTGATCCGCGTGATCCCGCCAGGACTGAGAACATTTACTTCAATCAGCTTGCCTCCAATGACGTCCAAACCAACAAAATACAAACCATCGCGCACAAGTTTGGGACCAACTTGACGGCAGAGTTCTTTCTCTTCCTTCGTCAGGGTGTGTTTAACCGCCTTGCCGCCTGTTGCGATATTAGAACGGGCTTCCCCTTCTGCCGGGACGCGCTTCATGGCACCGATCGGTTCTCCGTTCAGCATCAGAATACGCACATCCCCTTTTTCCGCACCGGGAACGAATTCCTGCAAAATGACATACTGGTCGGAATTGGCACCAAGATAGAAATCCAGTAAAGAGCGAAAACTGCTCTTGGATTTTTTCTCGACAATAATCACACCTTGCCCGCCAAAACCGTTGAGCGGTTTCAGAATCATTTGTTCCTGATCAGATTCCAGCAAGACCTTTTCCAGATATTCCCGGTTTTTCGATACATGGGTCGCCGGCACAAACGTGCTGCTGGGGTCATACAAAGCAGCGGTATAGATTTTGTTATTCGCAATGCGCAAGCCGTTGATGTCGTTACAGATGAATGTGTCATCTTTAACAGAATCAAGGAAGTTCAACACCGTCACATCCAACGGTGGATTGGCGCGCATAAAGATCACATCAAAACCGGACAGGGGCAACAACCGCTTTTTAAAGGTTGCCGATTTATGGAAATGTTGTGCCGAACGGGTATAGGACTTGCGTTCAATCACAGAACAAAACGCATGTGCCACCGTTTCACGGATCGTCAAATTCGTCGGCGTTGTCACCGCCACAATATGGCCGCGTCCAACTGCTTCATGGATAATACGCAAGGTCGTATCGCTTTCCGGGGAAATGCGTTCCCACGGATACATCAGAAAACAAATTTTGATGGGGCGATTAAAAGTTGTCATTTAAATTCCAATCACGAACAACTTGAAACACACCTACTACCAAGACTGATAGGGCGAGGCGCTATTTAGGGACTGTAAAACAGGATAGCAAGAACTTTTTACTTATTATGTGAAATAAAAAAATATTAGCTACTGAACTTATGATTACACATTGTATTTTTTATTAAAAATTTCAAGAAAAATGAAAAGAAAAATTCCCGAACATTACGTAACACAAGCGCAATTCAGGTGAATTTAAAGTAAATAACAAGTATTAAAAGCTTAAAAAATAATCAAAAATACGTTATAAATAATAACAAACTTCACTTTCTCATTTAGAAGTAACACAACCTCACTGCCCTATTCTTCGGTCAAATTGACTTTAACCAAGCCCATAAATCCAACCCCTCTTTTCGCAAGGCACGCTTTACATTTTAAGAACGAGACATAACTTTAAAACATCATGGGGAATACGTTCATTCACCTCTCGATTACTATCTCATCCGCAAACACCCCATGTATCCCTTGACATACCCTCAATTAAATTGATGAATGAGTGTTGTTTGAAACCTTTACGGCATATTTTAAAATGGCGATAAAAATCAGAATTGCAAAATCGGCAAAAGAGTTAAACGATGTCTATCGTTTGCGCCACAGCGTCTATCAGGCGGACGGCAGCTTTCAAAACACCGCTCACGACTACATTATTGACCTTTACGATTCTGTACCGAATTGCATTAACATTATTGCTTATAGCGAGGAAACCGCCGTCGGCACCATGCGCGTGACCGTCGAAAACGAAATTGGCACTGCCGCTGATGAATCTTTTGATTTCACGCCTTATAAAAATAAAATCCGCCAACAAGCACTTGACGAAAACACAACACCCCCTGTTTTTGCCAGTTCCGGCATGTTAGCTATCGCTGAAGAATGGCGCAATCGACGCGACGTTTTCCGCGCCCTGTTGCGTATGGCCGTTGATGTCGGGCATTCCCTGAATGTCAGCCACATTATTGCAACCGTAAACGCCAAAACAATTGGCATCTACAAGCGCCTCGGCTGGGAAATCCTGTCGGATGAAATTTGGATTGAAGAAATCGGCAGCCATATCATTGCCGTTGCCACCCCGCTGGTCAATATGTACAACTGGGCTTTCAATATGCTGGCGGAACAAAAAACACTGCTGGACCATTTCAGCGGCTGTTTTCGATGGTACCTTTTGGATGGCGCCACAACGATTTTTGAACAAGACAGTTACGGCGACAAAGCCTACCTCATCACCAAAGGCGGGGTCGATATTGCGTGCCGTTACAAAGAAAATGCCGAGCTGCTCTCGTTGGCGAAACTCGGTCCCGGCGATATGTTTGGTGAATTGTCATTAATTGATGAGGCACCTCGTTCAGCCAGCGCAACCACCATTGGCAACACCGAACTGTTGGTGATTGACCGGGAAACCTTTTGGCAAAAGATTCAGGAAAACGCCACCTATCTGCGCGATTTGATGGAGATTTTATCCAAACGCCTGCGTTCTGCCGACGAACGCGCCTTGCTCTATGCCCATGCTACACTGGAAGAACGCATGGTGTATTTCACCAAGAACTTACGCCAAAACGCCGTGATTGACCCGAAAAACCCAAATCAGCGCATTGCCAAAGTCTCGACGACCGATTTCGCCTCTATGGCCCTTGCCACACCGGAAGAAGCTGAAACGCATCTTGCGAAACTCGAAGCGCAGAACCTCATCAAACGCAGCAAACATACCATCACCTTTATCGAGAAAGATTGATCAATGAAAGAGAATAAAGCCAGCATCACGGCCTATACAGTTCTGCAAGGCATTATGTATATCGCCCGGCGCACACCTCATCATTATCTCATTTCACCGGAGGCGATAGAGCTCGGCGAAAAAATCCTCTCCCACTCACCAGAAGGTCAAAAGCGACTGGCACAAATCAATAAACCGGGCTTTACCCTAGGCGTCAAACTGCGCGAATATCTTTTATTACCCGGCATTACCCTGCATTATGCCTTGCGTAAACTTGCCATAGAAACACATACGCGAAAAGCTCTTGTAGACGGTATTAAACAAGTCGTGTGTCTTGGCGCCGGTTTTGACAGTCTCGCCCTGCGACTGGCAAAAGAAAACCCGGATGTCTCCTTTATTGAAATCGACCATCCCGATACTCAGCAGTTTAAGGCACAAGCCTTAAAAGAGGCAGAACAAAGCAATCTGCACTACCTCAGCATCGATTTCACCCATCAAAATCTCGAAGACCGTCTTGCCGCCTTTAAAGCCTTTCAAACAGACATCCCGACACTTTATATCTGTGAAGGCGTGACCATGTACCTGAGTGATGACGAAATCACCCATATGTTTAACGCAATCCGCACCCTAAGCGGCAGCAGAACCCGCTTCCTGTTCACCGCCCTTGAACCCCAAGACAGCGCGGACAACAACACCCGAAAACTTCTGCAAATCTACCTGAACATGATCGGGGAGCCGATCAAATGGGATATGGAAAAAGGCAACATGAAAGCGTTTCTGGAAAAACAAAACTGCGACCTGCTGGCCTTGGACGGCACCGATCAATTCAAATCCCAATTCCTAAAACCCGACGACCATCCCGCCTTACATTATGGCGAATATCTGGTCTCTGCCCTTTTCCACTAAGGATTACTTGCAAGTCACGTCAAAGAGTGCGGCTGAGCTCGGAAGAAATCGCTATATTTAAGATTAGACATTCTTCATATCAAGATACCCGCGCTCAATAGCTGTTTCCAAAGCTTGAGTTGCTTTCAAGGTTTCTTCATATGTATTTCGCAAATCAGCTAATTCTTGAATTTGCCCGTTGTCCGGCAGCCCTTTCTTTGCAGCAAGGGTTACGTGAAAAAGCTGTTTAAGGTAAGCGGCTCTGCATTTTGCCACAAGACGAAAAACAGGTTCCAAATCTTCTGATGATAACTCGGGGATTTCAGGATTTATGACAACTTGATTAATTTCACGAATTGTCTTGTCCATTTTCAATTTGATGCGACCAAGTTGAGCATCCTGCATTTTATAACCCTTTCATCAAAAACGAAATAATCATTTCCATATTACAAACAAGCAATTAACAAAATGATAAGCAGTCAGACCTTTTTGATTACAATTTAAAAGTCACTGGCGCGCAGGAATGAAAGTCCGAGAAGGCTCTGGACATGCTGCGGGGGATGCGGGCAGGTTTCGGGGTGATATGGGGTGGAACCTTATAGCTGCACCTAAAATTATCATATAACATATTCCCCAAAAAATGATGATCGGTTAAATTGCAAACCAATGCATGTATGAGGTTGTTTGATGAGCATCTGGGCAATAATCGGCTTGATCCTAATGGGGTTATTTTTGATCAAAGCATTTTTGTCTGTATCAGATAAATCTGGTCAGAATGAAAGCTCAATCGGTGATTTTAGTTCGTCAGAACATTCTGATGGCTCTGGAAGTGACTGAGATATGAGGTGGTCTTCCGGTGGTATTCCGGGGGCAGCC
>LLEK01000153.1_pt1 | contig 12326 bp, 4 predicted proteins | sample 595821 | NCBI WGS metagenome assembly LLEK01 (sample SAMN02919311, study PRJNA255460) | bioreactor metagenome | biome: chemostat; feature: culture 2011_25.1; material: sediment; isolation source: day79 25degC chemostat 2011 inoculated with Wadden Sea sediment taken from... | place: Germany: Bremen ...
AAAGAAATCTATGATATATTTCATTGTTTATTTAAGCTTAGAGTAGTATTGGTAAAATTATAATGAACTATATTGAGTTATTTTTTATTTATTGAAACTGGAAATATTAGTTATTTTCACAGTCTCTGAAGAGGTAAAATGAATTAAATTTTATATTAAATCTAACTCCAAATCTAAATTATAATCGATAATAAAAATATCAAATGGTATTTTTTCTCTTCTTACTAATTGACTATTTTCATCAACTATGTCAAAAGATATAAAATGTGCTTTATCTTTGATTTTCTTATACTCCTCTTTAATAAGCTGTTTTTTTGTTTTAAAGAGTGCTTTTATAAAACCTTTTATTCCATTTTTACGATTTTTTAATATATCATATGTATATTCAGGTAAACCATCATCTGTTTTATAGTTCAAAGATAAGTAAAGTAAAGGTCTTTTTTCTGAAACTATATTATTTTCTTTAAATTTTAACTTTTTTTTATTTTTTGTTTTTAATATAATTTCAACAAACTCCATATTCCATATTTTAAATATCAAATCATACTCTTTTCGTTGCAAAAGATATTGATTTGGTACAACTACATTAAAATTTTTTATTTTATTTTTTTCAATTATTTGCATACTTTTATCTGTAAAAATTATATAATTGGAATGGTATACATAAGGTGTTGAAATAGCTATAACAAATAAAACAAAAAGAGTACTAACTACAATAAAAAGATACTTTAAAAGTTTAAAAAAGGTTTTCATTATCTTACTCCAAAATATTTATTTGGTAAAGGTTTGTCTCCACCTGTAAAGTGTTTGCCACCAATACTACTTGTAGCACCACTTACATTAATTAAACCAAAAACAAAACTATTAGAGTTATAACTGTCAGATATTTCTGGGAATAAATCATAATTAACTGACTTTGTCTTAAAATAATTATTTAATTTTTCAAGTTGTTTAAAATATTCACTGTTAGTTATATTTGAGGAAGGAGCAATGATTCCTAAAGTCATGTTATTACTAGGTTTATCTGATTCACGAACATCATTTCCTATCTCACCTACCCCACTTTTTAAATATCCCATCACAGAGTTATCTTCCAAACCACTTGGACCTGCACTAATCCATCTAGTTTGTCCATTTGAATTTGTATACTCAATAGCTGTATGAATTGGTCCTATCCCTCCTACTCTATGTCCTGTAATATAGACTTCTCCCGCTCTTCGGTTATATTCTGCTCTTGAGTTAACCTGTTCACTGTTCCCATATAAAGTTTGTAAAGTTACAGAATTTATATCAGGTGTATATTGTTGATTCGATGAACTTCTATCAATACGATTACTATTCTGAACTATAGTAACAGATATAGCTTCATCTTTAAATACACTAACCTCATTATTAAACTTTTGATAACTTCCAGCATCCCATGAAGCAGTTGTCATATCTGCTTTACTATTATAACTAGCATAATTACCACTATCGTCATGCCAATAGCTACTACTTCCACTATTCCCAAATCCACTATAATCATCATAACTAACACTATAATCATTAGTTCTTCCACTAATACTATAACTTACTGTACCTGTTCCTCTACTATCTGAAAAACGTTGATATGCAGTAGTCCCCATAGCATCCAAATACTTCAAAGGATTATTCTTAACATAAGCATACAGATTCATACCATCTATATACCCTTTAGGGTCTTTAGATATAAATCTTCCTAGCTCTGGTGAATACATCCTATTTCTATAATAGTAAAGATTTGACTCACTATCATATCTTCTACCAGTAAAAGTTATAGCATTATTTACATTAGATTTTAAAATAACATTTTGATTTTCATCTTTGATTGTCATTATACCAAATGAGTTATAAGAGTAGCTTTCTACTATATTTCCTATAGAGTTTGTAATAGCTCTTATAGAATATTGTCTATCTTTTACATAATAATATGTATTATTGTTATAGATATATGCTATGGGGTCATCTATATAAGAAGCGTAGATATAGCTATTTGTTAATATATCATTTTCATACTCTTGTATTACTTGGTTATCATTGTAAATATATGTAGTAGTTACATTAGTAGAATTTAGTGTTTTACTTACTCTTCTATTTTGTGCATCATAGGTATATGTTGCTATTGTTGAGTTGTTTTGTTTAAGTTCTATTAGTCTATTTAAGAAGTCATAAATAAACTCTTTATCTTTATATATTTTTATATTTCCATTATCATCATATTGTATATCTGTATTAGTTATATGGGTGTATTGATTATCTTCATTTACTTCTCTTATCTTTTTGGTTTGTGAATATTTTATTTCCTAGTTTATCATATTTTGTAGTCCTTTCATTACCTAAAGCATCTATAGTTTTTACTTTTTCATTGAAGATATTATATTTATATTGGCTTTTATCTCCTTTTGGATTTATTATTTAAAGGGTCGGTTATTTTTATTTGATTATTGTTATCACCTGACCCTTAATGCTAATAATATCAATTGAAGTTTATAAGTGATTTTTCTCTAATCGTATTCTAGTCCGTTCAATACCTTTTTTAATCAACTTATTTTCATTTTTATAATCTAAAAGAAACTCAATAATTAAATCAAGTTTTGATACTAATAACTCTAGTTCTTCATCAAAACTTAATATTAATAAATTATCAAGTTTTTCTTGGCATTGAATAATTAATGATAAATCAAACCATTCTTTCCATTCTACATGTTTCATACATAAAGATATTTGATTACGATCCTTTATCAATCGTAATAAAATTTTATCATTTTTAATATATTCTATAAAGAAATTTGAAAATTCACTACTTATTGTTTCTTTAACTACCTTGAATCCTAAATTTGTAACTATATTGTTAATTTCTTTTAAATTCATAATTATATTTTATCCTTATTTATTTTGGTACAATTAAACTATTCCCATCCTCACTAAACTTATATCCTTTGTTGATTAAATAATCTAATTCTTTTTCAAAATATGAATTTGGTCTTGCACTAGGATTTGAGAGAGAAATACTATCTCCTCTTGTAATTGTTCTATCCAAAAACTTTTTATTTGCTTCCCATATTTTTGTATCTGACATATTATTCCAAATATTATCTGGTAACTGAAATCTACGAGCTCCTAATTTTTCAGATAATTCAACATATTCAGGATAATGTCCAAGTACAGTTATACCTGTATTCCTTTTTGCAGGTGCTATATTATTAACTACTTTTGAACTCTTACTAGCCCTAACAACAGCCTTAGTAGATGTCAAAATAGCCTGAGAAGCTCCAGCAGTTACTACAGTTAATACTTGCTCTGCAAATCCTGCTACTCCATGTACGGCAGCTGTTCCATAGTTACCTTTAGAAAAATTATCTACTGCTTTATTATATGCTGATTGTCCAGGGACAATCATCTCTAAAGCACTATTTAAATAACTACTAGAACTTGTTTCTTTTTTATAATCACTCTGCCAATTCTCAAAAACAGTACCACTAAAGTTATTTAAAGCCCTAGTCCCCATAGCATCCAAATACTTCAAAGGATTATTCTTTACATAAGCATATAGATTCATACCATCTATATAACCCTTAGGATCTTTTGATATAAATCTTCCAAGTTCTGGACTATACATTCTATTTCTATAATAGTAAAGATTTGACTCACTATCATATCTTCTACCTGTAAAAGTTATAGCATTATTTACATTAGATTTTAAAATAACATTTTGATTTTCATCTTTGATTGTCATTATACCAAATGAGTTATAAGAGTAGCTTTCTACTATATTTCCTGTTGAGTTTGTTATTGCTCTTATAGAATATTGTCTATCTTTTACATAATAATATGTATTGTTGTTATAGATATAAGCTATTGGGTCATCTATATAACTTGCGTAAATATATGAGTTTGTTAAGGTGTTGTTTTCATACTCTTGTATTACTTGATTGTTATTGTAAATATATGAGATAGTTTTATTTTCATTTGGAAGTATTTTACTTACCCTTCTATTTTGAGCATCATAGGTATATGTTGCTATTGTTGAGTTGTTTTGTTTTAACTCTACTAGTCTATTTAAGAAGTCATATATAAACTCTTTATCTTTATATGTTTTTATATTTCCATTATCATCATATTGTATATCTGTATTGGTTATATAGGTGTATTGATTATCTTCATTTACTTCTCTTATTTCATCTATTCCATTTTGGTTTGTAAATATTTGGTTCCCTACTTTATCATAGTTATAAGTATGATTATTTGCAAAGTCGTTGATTAGTCTATCTTGTGAGTCATACTCATACTCTTTTATGATTGTTTGGTTTTGATAAGTTATATCTTCTTTTATGATATTTGAGTTTAGGTCATACTTTGTATTTTGAGTAAAGGTATTGTTTGAGTATGTTCTTTTACTTTCACGTGAACGTTTATCAAACTCTATGTCTAGTACTATTCCATTTGCTTTTGATATTTTACTTACTCTTTGATCTTTATCGTAAGTGAAAGTAGCTATTTGGTTTGTGTTTACTTTTATGTTTTCTAAAAGGTTTAGGTTGTTGTATTGGTTTACTATCTCAAAGGTATCTGTTTTTAGATTTATTTGGTTTGAGTTATTATCGTATGTTTTATTTACTACTTTACCGTTTTGTGTTGATGTTATGATGTTGTTTAGATTATCATAGGTGTATGTTACTATGTTTGTTTTATTTCCATGGTTTCTATCTATTGTTTGTATTAGTCTTGATAGTTTATCATAGCTATATTCTTGCTCTATTCTTCCATCTACTTTTACTTGTTCTAGTCTATTTAGACTATCATAACTATTTACAATATGTGTGTTGTCTTCTTTTATTGTTCTTATTAGGTTTGAGTTTTTATCGTATTCGTAGGTTTTGTATTTTCCTGATGGGTAGATATGTGTAACTTTTCTATTTAGTTCATCATATTGGTATTTTATGGTTTGTCCATTTTCATTGATGATTTGTTCTATATTTGAATTATCATCATAGGTGTAGCTTACTTTTGTTTGGTTTGTGGTGTTTTGTGCTTTTGTTATGGATGTTATTCTATTTAGTCCATCGTATTTTGTACTTTTTACTATACCTTTAAAATCTACTTCTTTTATGATATTTGAGTTTTTATCATAATATATCTCTTTTGTGGTATTGTCTACACTTTGAGAGGTTAGTCTATTTAGTTTATCGTATTTGTTGATTACTATTATATCTTCTGCTGTTATTGTTGAGATTAGGTTTGAGTTTTCATCGTAGATGTATTTTGTGGTGTTGTTTTTAGCATCTGTTTTTGAGATTACTTTATTGTTTTTATTATATTCATATGTGGTTATATTTCCATTTCCATCTGTTTTAGAAATAATATTACCAATAGGGTCATAACTTTGTGAAGATATTATTTTATTATCTATTTTTGTGGATATGTTTCTATTTAGTTTATCATAGGTATATGAAGTGATGATTCCTTCTATTGTTTTACTTAGTAGGTTTTTATTATTGTCATATGAAAACTGTGTCATTACATTATCTTGATGTATGGTTTTTATATTTCCTATTTCATCATATGTAAAACTAGTGGTAATTCCTTTTTCATCTGTTTGGAAGATTTTATTTCCCATATTATCATATTTTGTAGTGCTTTCATTGCCTAAGGCATCTATGGTTTTTACTTTTTCATTGAAGATGTTATATTGGTATTGGGTTTTATCTCCTTTTGGGTTTGTTATTGTTTTTAGTCTATTTAGTTTATCATAGTCATATTTTGTAGTTATATATAAAAAGTCATATATAAACTCTCTTTTTTCAATGATATTTTTACTCTCATCATAGTCATACTCTGTGATATTATCATTTTCATCAACTTCTGCTATGATATTGTTTTGACTATCATAGGTGTATGTTTTTCTAGCTAGGTTTGCATTTAATGCTGTGGTTTTTCTATTTAGATTATCATAACTATATTGAGTTTTATTTAGTTTTGGATCAATAGTTGCTATAAGGTTTGAGTTTTTATCATATTCATAATATGTTTTGTTGTTTTGTTGATCAATTTTAACAGTAGGTTTAGCCAATAGATTGTACTCATATTTAATACTTGTATTATTTGGGTATTTTTCTTCTGTTTTATTTCCTACTTTATCGTAAACATATTCATATATATTTTCTAGTTGGTCAGTTTTAGATATTAGCTTATTATTTGCATCATATTTATATGATATAGCATTACCATTTCCATCATATTCTTTACTTAGTCTATTAAGCTCATCGTACTCATATCTAAATGTAATATTATGGATAGTTTTTTCTATTAAGTTAGAGTTTTTATCGTACTTATACTTGGTTTTTACTCCATTTGGATTTATCTCTTCTATTTTTCTTTGTAAAGAATCATAAACAAAAGATGTAACTCTTGCTCTATCATTAGATTTGAATCCTTTTATTATTTTTACTAATTTATTTAGTTCGTTGTATTCATATTTTGTGGTAACTGTTTCATTATCTATATCATACTTTTCTTCTATTTTATTTCCACTTTTATCATACTCATAGTTTATAATTAAACCACTTGGTAGAACTTTTTTCATAAGTTTATTAGCTTTATCGTAAGTGTAAGTTGTACCTACTATATAGCTACTTACGGCTGTTTTTATATAGCTCCATTCTTTTATAAGGTTCCCTAACCCATCGTATATATAGTAAATGGTATCTTCATTATCATTTGTTTTTGAGATAATTCTATTTAGCTCATCATATCTAAGGATAGTGATATTTCCTTTTTTATCTTTTATTTCTGTTTTATTTCCTAAAGCATCATACTTATAAGATATTTTATTTCCTAAAGGGTCAATCTCTTCTTTTAAAAGATTTCCTACTACAATATCTTTTGCTTTATGATATGTATAGTTTATTTGAGCATTATTTGGCAATATTTTTTTAATTAATTTTCCATTTTCATTATATTGAGAAAGTGTCTGATGGTCTAGAGTATCAGTCTCTTTGATAACTCTATTATTGTTATCATATTCAAAAGATTTTATAAATCCTTTAGCATTTGTTTGGCTAAGAATATTACCAACACTATCATAAGTATAAGAAGTAGTATTACCTTTTTTATCAGTTTTAGACAATAAGTTTTTCCCATCATTATCAAAAGTAAATCTGATACTATTATTTAAAGCATCAGTTACTTTTATTTGGTTACCATAAGAGTCATATTCATAAGATTGGGTATTTAAAAGTGCATCAGTTTTTGATAAAAGATTTCCTCTTGTATCATGGGTATATGATGTGATATTTCCTTTAGGGTCTGTTTCTTTGATAAGTTTATTTAAACTATTATACTCATAAGTATACTCTTGCCCTAAAGCATCTTTTTTTGAGATAATATTTCTGTTTGTGTCATAAGTATAAGATGTGGTATTTCCATTTGCATCAGTATGAGATATCATATTGTGATTAGCATCATACTTTTTATACTCTATAGCACTATCTTTTTTATCAATTCTTATTACATCTGCTTGGTTATTAAAATATATCTTTCTATAATATCCTGCTTCATTCCATGTTTCTGAGTATCTATTAAATCTACTATATGAAAAGTTAAAAGTATTTCCATCTTGATTTTTATGATGTGATACTTGATCATTTTTATAATATGTGATTTCTAGAAAATCCCCATTTGGTAGAATATATTTAGACATATTGTGATTGTTTTGTGGGTTGCTTTGGTTTTTTAGGTACTCATATCTTGTAGTATCTCCACCTAAATTTGTAAAAGATATCAAATCGTCGTCATTATAAGTATAAGTTACAACTCTTCCTATATTATCTACTACTTGAGTAACTTTATCATTACTATTATATGTTAAGTTTAGTATTTGAGTTTTATCTTTTATTTTTGATATTCTATCATTTGAGTCATATTCAAAAGTTATTTTGTTAAAGTTACTATCAATTTTTTCTAGTAGTTTACCATCACTATCAAAAATAAAACTTTTACCATCAAAGAATTTTATGACATATTTATTATTAACTAAACTTAAAGTATATTTTGCACCATTAGGATAAGTGTATGTATTATTTTCTTTTGTTATTTGTGCAAAAACTCCTTTATCATTTACATATATTATATTACTCGAGCTTGATACTATAAGTCTTTCCATATGGTTCCAGCTCCAACCATAACCAAAGACCCCATTGTAGTTAAGTTGTGACTTATATTCTCTTTTTATTGCCAACAGATTTTTTCCACTAGATTTTAAAGCTATATCTTCTTTTTTCTCCTCTTGATAAAACTCCCCACTAAACATATCAACAGGATCACCATCACTAGATCTTTGGGATTGAGAAGTATCATTGTTTACAGCTACTGAGAAGCTACTGCTACTTCCACTATCACTATTTCCATTATAAGTATTATTTAAATTTGTATTGGATACTTTTACTTTTTTATATGCTTGATCTAAAGTAGTACTTGTACTTCTTCCTCCATTATTACCATTAAAATAATATGCGTTATAGTTATCTGCAATTTCTATTCTTCCCATTAGTTTCATATCACTATAATTTACTAATCTTACAGGCATAGTAATCTTAGTATTTGATTCTTCAGCTAAAGCTTTTATTATACCTTGAATAGTCCCTTCAGTATATTTATTATAAGTTTGTGCATCCAAAATAGGAACTCTTCCATTTACAAGACTATCTTTAGTTAATTTTACAACTGGAATATTGCTTTCATTTGCTATCATTAATGCTTTGATAGTGTTTGCACTAGCTGTACTTTGCCAATCTTCAAAAATAAGTCCTTCATTATAAGAAAGTGTATAGCCTGTTAAAAATTGACCAAACCTAGAAAATCGTCCTTTCCAAAGGAATCCTCGTCCACTATCACTTTTATAAATACTTGTTCCTCCAAACATAGCATCAATATTTACAGAAGAGTGTAATAAATATTTTTCATCATTACTTATAAAGTTATTGATATTAGAGGTATCAGTATAAACTCTTACCATACGATACCCTCTGTTTATTCTTCCTACATTTAGATATTTATCAATTTTTTGATATCCTTGATAAGCTCTTTGGCGATATTGGGCATTTAGTATTGATAAGTATCTTCCTATATATTCTTCTCTTGTATTCTCACTGTTTATTTTATCTATAGAGGTATTTGATAGTTCATTTTTTAATTTATTGATATATTCATTGGATACATTAACAGAGTCAAAACCTAAAGCTGTTATTTCTGAAGTTTCTTTAGGAATTCTATCCATCGCTTTTAAGTCAAGTACTTTATGACCATCAATAAATTTTTCATTAGAACTTAAGAAGTAGGTGCTTTGTGCTATTATTACACCATCTTTTTTTATAACTGGTTTTTTCTTATTTCCTACAGTTAAACATTCTAAAACTATCCTTGATGAAGCTACTTCTGGAAAATAAAAAGTATGTTCAAAAAACATTTCTTTACTTGGGTACTTTTTTAAATAATATTTTACACTATATTTATGTTCATTAGGAATCTTAGCAAAAGATAAAGTAGTATTAAAATCTTGAGAAATGCTAGTAGGGATACTTAAAGGTAAAATATCAAGTTTTCTTTTTTTAAGAGTCTTTGTAGTTCCTAAATCTTTTAGTGTTTTCCCTTTATAGTATTTATTTAAATAGGCTTGTAAATCTTTTTCAAAAAGCTCTATGGTTGTCTCTTGTTTATTTGTACTCAAATAATCATCAAAATCAAAGTCTAGCTCTTCAGGAATATATCCACTAGGAAATAGATCCATCCCTATTTTCATCTCATATTCTTTTTTCCATGGAGCTATTGGCATCCATACTTTTTTGTTCTTTCCATTTCCTCTATAGTTTTCTATAGAGAGTAAAGCCTCAACTAATACATTATTCTCATCATTACTTTCATTTTTATTTTCCTCTTCATAGTTATATTTTAAATATCTAGCTTCAATACCAGCTATTCTAAAAAGTGCTATAAGTAAAGTAGACTGATCCCATTCGTTTCCTCTCCTAGTAAAGTAAGTACTTAAAGCATCTTTTCTAGCTCTATGGTAGTCTTCGAAATCTATATTATTATTAACCCAATTAAAAATTTTTAAAGGATCTTTATCAAGCTTTTGTACAAGTTCTATAAGTTCAGGGTTAAATTTAATCTCAGGAGTTTCTTGTAGATATTCATTTGCATTTAGATTTATTAAAAATATTATATTAATAAGTAAGATAGTTTTAATTAGTATATTTTTTATATGTTTCATTATTTCACCCCTTTATTAAGCATTATTTCTAAACATAAAGCTGTTAGATAAGGATTTGAAGAGAAGCTTCCATCTTGACTCTGTTGTGAAATTATAAAAGCTAAAGCTTTTTGAAGTTTTACATCTTCTATTTCTAAACTAGAAACTACCCCTATAGTATCTAGTAAACCTTCCCCAAAAGAGCCATCCGCATTTTGAAAGTCAGTAATCCAAGTGTAGTTACTTTTTTCTAGTTTTAACATTTTATACATCAATGAAGAGACATAAATACTATCTTTTTTATCTTTAGGAAACCATCCCCAATGATTATTTACACTTTGTACAAATTCATTTTCCATATATTCAAATATTGAAGAATAATCCCATTTTTTATAGTAACTATAATCTCCCCTTTGAGAACTTTTAACAGAACGTTTAGACTTTTCAATTGCTTTATATACTAAAAAAGTATCAAAAGCATTGATTTTATAATGTCCTGTTAAACCCCATCCAAAAATTTTATAAACACTACTATAATTTGAAAAATAACTTTCAGAGATTAATCTATTGATTTTATCTTCTATATATAGACCATATTTTGATAAAGTTACTGCTTGTCGTGATAAATAGTCATTATTATTAGATTCTTTACTTTGAACAAAAGATAGTCCTTTAAATGTAGAATAAAAATATTGTTCTTTAAATCTATATAAATTATTTAAAACTGAAGTTGTTGCTAGTAGTTTTAAGTTATTCTCACCCCAACTTCCATCTTGATTTTGAGAACTTAATAACCAGTTTTTTCCCCTAGTAATAGAATCTTCTATATCTTGTGGGTTAAAAGAAGCTACTATATCAATAGATTTAGGATTACTAATCAAGCTCTCTATACCGTTTTCATCTATCTTACTAATCATATAGTAATATTTTGAGCTAAATTCTATATTTTTATCTATATAATTATTGGAACTTACTTCTGCTATTAAGTAATCTTTTGAAGCTAAATAGTTTAGTGTTTTACTATTTTTTAATATTTCAATTTCAAGAGGAGAAGATGTTCTATAAACTTTGTAGTTATTTGCAACATTATGATCCCAAGTTAATATAATTTGCTTATTGTTAATATCATATTGAGCTTGTATTGAGGTATCAAATTGTTCTAAAGTAGTAAATTTATAAATATTACTTTTTATTTTCTCTTTATTTCCAATATTATCAATAGAAAAATATTGTAGATTAGTGTTTTTATCTATAAGAATATTTTTAATAGGTGAATTAGCTGTATATGTATGGCTAGTTCCAATAATAGGTATCATACCATTTAAACTATAATATATCTTTGCATCTTCACTTGAAATTAGGTCAACTTTTATTGGCTTACTATAAAACCCTGAAGCTTTACTTGCTATAGTAATAGGAGTTGATACTTTAATATTAAAAGAGATTTCGAGTTCTTTTTTATTTCCTAACTTATCAGTAACAACAACTGTATAAGAATACTTTTTATCCTCTGTAGGTGTTAGCTCTAAATCAATAGTATTTACCCCAATATCAAACTGATCACTTACATCTTGGCCATTTTCATTATATATTTTAATATTATCAATACCACTTTCATCTACAAAAGTGTATATCATATTTATCTTACCATTATTATTTAGTTTAATAATCTCTTTATTATTTGGCCAACCACTTATAACTTTTGGTGAACTTCTATCTATAAAAATAGTAAAATCTACACTTGGACTTATTTTATCTTCAATAGCATCATATAGCAGAATTGAAAAATCGCTATAGCCATTCAATAAATTAGTCATCATAAGAGTTATTTCTGCTTCCTTATTTTCATCTAAATTTATTTGTGTGTATTTTCCGTTTAGATAAACTTGTTCATTTTGTTTATTTCCTTTAACTTTTATCTTAATAGAATTTTTATTTGTAGTAGTAGGAACATTTAGTAAAGTTGGAGGATTTATATATTCAATTTTTTTATCAATAAGAGTTATTTTTTCACTTTTTTCAATAAAAACTTCTTGTACATCTTTTTTATTATAAACCACAT
>LLEK01000154.1_pt1 | contig 12309 bp, 10 predicted proteins | sample 595821 | NCBI WGS metagenome assembly LLEK01 (sample SAMN02919311, study PRJNA255460) | bioreactor metagenome | biome: chemostat; feature: culture 2011_25.1; material: sediment; isolation source: day79 25degC chemostat 2011 inoculated with Wadden Sea sediment taken from... | place: Germany: Bremen ...
GGGCGCCTTGATGCTGGAAGAAGGCGGCAATGCCTTTGACGCCATTCTTGCCTGCATGTGTGCCTCCTGCATCACCGAACCTGTCTTATCTTCTTTTGGCGGTGGTGGTTTTTTGCTGGCACATGCCCATGACAGCGATCCCGTTCTGTATGATTTTTTCACGCAGACCCCAAAAAAGCGCAAAGACAACCCTGATTTCTATCCCATTCTTGCTGATTTCGGCACCGTCACACAGGAATTCCATATCGGGCGCGGATCCATTGCCACACCCGGTGTGGTCAAGGGGCTGTTTGACGCCCACCAAGATCTGGGCAGCCTGCCCATAGACGTGGTGCTTGCTCCTGCCATTGATCTGGCGCGAAACGGTGTACAAGTCAACGCCATGCAAGCCAGCATTTTTGATATTGTCGAAGCTATTTTCATGGCATCTGAGGACAGCAAAGCCCTTTACGGCAGTCCCAATCACAGCGGACATTTGCTGCGTGAAGGCGAAACCCAATATAACCCGGACAGCGCCACCCTTTTGGAAAACCTCGCCAAAGAAGGCAGTGATCTGTTTTATCAAGGTGATATTGCCAAATTGATTGAAGCAGACTGTTGGGATCATGGCGGGCATCTGAGCCTTGGCGACCTGCGCGATTATCGTGTTTACAAACGCAAACCGTTACGCGTGGATTACAATCGATCCCATTTCTACACCAATCCGGCGCCGTCCACCGGCGGATTGTTAATCGCCTTTGCCTTGGAACTGATCAAATCGGCAGGTTTACGTGATCTTGCCTTTGGCTCCAAAGATCATATTGAACGTCTCAGTCAAATCATGGCCCTGACCAACAAGGCGCGGCTGGATGCGGCCCTCGCTGACGGTGCCGATCAGGCCCAGCTTGAAATGCTGGATCAGAATTTCTTGCAAACCTATCGCCAACATATTCTGGGTCGCCCAAGTGCGCTACGCGGGACCACGCATATGAGCGCCATTGACAAATTCGGCAATGCCGCCTCCCTGACCGTTTCCAATGGGGAAGGCTGCGGTCATATCCTGCCCGGTACCGGCGTGATGTTGAACAATATGCTGGGCGAAGAAGATATCAATCCGCATGGGTTTAACCAATGGCCGCAAGATGTGCGTATGGCCTCCATGATGTCGCCAACGCTTTTGTTGCGCGATGACGGGATCAATGTTGCATTGGGCTCCGGCGGGTCAAACCGGATCCGCACGGCCGTCTTGCAGGTTCTGGTTAATCTTCTGGAATTTAACATGTCGCTGGAACAGGCGGTCACCGCCCCACGCCTGCATTATGAACGCGGATTATTGAATATCGAACCCGGATTTGATCCCTTCTCTTTAAAAGACTTGGGCGATCACGTTCCACACTATAAAGTCTGGGAAAAACAAAACCTCTTTTTTGGTGGCGTACATTCTGTACGCGCCAACTTGGAAACGAGCCGTTTCGACGGTGTCGGGGATTCCCGGCGCGGCGGGGCGGCCATTATTATTGATGAGAGCATGTAAGTTATGAATGCGCAAAATAAAAAATATATTCTGACCATTTCCTGTCCCGACCATACCGGCATTGTCGCACAGGTTTCCGGCTTTCTCGCCGATCAAGACGCCTTTATTAACGAGTCTGCCCATTTTGGCGATTCCGTATCCGATCGTTTTTTCATGCGGACTGTCTTTACCCCCGGCCCCTATACGCCCGATGCGTTTGAGCTGGCAAAAAATTTCTCACGCGTGGCAGAACGTTTTCAAATGGTCTGGGGCATCCATGACGCCAACCGCAAACAACGGCTGTTGGTTCTTGTTTCCAAGTTCGATCACTGTCTCAACGATCTGTTATATCGTTATCGCACCGGGGAATTAAATGCCGACATCCCGGCGATTGTGTCCAACCACCCCGATCTGGAAGAATTGGCGCAATGGCATGACATCCCGTTTTATCACATGCCCGTCACCAAAGACACAAAGGATGAACAGGAAGAAGCCGTCTGGGATTTGATCCAAAACCTGGAAATCGATCTGGTTGTTCTGGCGCGTTATATGCAAATTTTATCACCACGCATGTGTGAAAAACTACGCGGGCGTTGCATCAACATCCACCATTCATTCTTACCCAGCTTCAAAGGGGCAAACCCGTACCGTCAGGCCCATGAACGCGGTGTCAAACTAATCGGCGCAACCGCCCATTACGTCACCGGCGATCTGGACGAAGGACCGATTATTGAACAAGCGGTCGAACGCGTTGACCATACCTTCACACCGGAAAAGTTAAAAGCGGTGGGGCGCGACATCGAAAACGGCGTTCTTTCACGTGCGGTGCGTGCACACGTAGAACATCGTATTTTGATGAATGGGATGAAAACAGTGGTTTTCAAATAAATAATTTTAATAATTTCAGCGCATAATTAAAATAAATTTTAAAACTGCAAATGAAGTTATTTCGAATCGGAACCGAATCTTTTTTGATTCGCTTCCGATTCAATCCCCTGTTGCGCTGTTGCGTAAATCCCGGCACAATAAAAACATATAAAAAACAAAGGTTCGTCATGGTGAACGTTCAGAACACACTGGCTAACATAAATCTGCTTGAGGGTTTATCTGAAGATATTGTCGAGGCATTGAACAAACAATGCCGTTGGAAATGGTTCGACGCCCAAGAACAGATCATCGACCGGCAGGCGGAAAGCACCGATGTGTTTTTCATCGTACAAGGTCGCGTGCGCATTATCATCTATACCGTCGGTGGTAAGGAAATCACCTTGGATGATTTTACCGAAGGCAAACAATTTGGTGAAATGGCCGCTATCGACAGCCTGCCCCGTTCTGCCAGTGTTATGGCGGTGGAACGCTCTTTGCTCGCGGCCATGCCGCAATCGCGGTTTATGGAACTGCTGACCGGACATCCCGTTGTGGCTGCGCGTGTTTTAAAAAACATGGCCCATATCATTCGGATTTCCAACGAACGTATTATGGACCTGTCCACATTGGGGGCCGCCAACCGGGTCCATGCTGAAATTTTACGCCAAGCCCGTGAAAATATGGTTGATGAAGATGAGGCTTTTATTTCCCCCATCCCCATACATGGCGATATCGGATCACGCGTCAGCTCGACCCGCGAAACCGTCGCCCGTGTGATGAACGATCTCGCGCGCAAAGGCTTTGTTGAACGTAAGAAAAACGGCCTGAAAGTCACCAATATCGCTGCCCTCAGCCAAATGGTCGAAGACGTGCGCGGCGACTGATCCCCTGAAAACCACAACTCGTGATTCCCATTTAAGCGATAATTTAAAGTTTTTTTCAATCTGTGACCCCTATCACAGACCTTTAAACTTCCTTAAGGCATTCTTATATGTATCAAAGAGACATAGAATGCAGCAAACGTCCTCCACCCAAGGACATTACGAGAGCAGCTGCAAGCTTGTTTCCAAGAGAACTTTTTCATTCCCGAGACTTTAAGCCACACTTCCCCTTGTGTGGCTTTTTTTTGCGCTGTTTTCCTGACATTTTTATGAAAAACACCCCTCCTGTGATACCCGTCACAGCCACGCGCAAAGGATGCAGGCATTATCTTCTTCATAGCCGGGACTGGTGCGTCACATCTGTGATGTTAACGCGGCTATTACCTACACCAGTCCATTCGTTATCCCTCAAGAGTATACTTAACCCCGCAAGCATTTGTTTGCGGGGCTTTTTTTATGAAAACTTACTACTGTGGGCTCAAGGACTTTAAAATTTATTGGAGATGAAACAAAAAACACACCCCACAATTCTCCATGAAAAACGGCTCAAAGCCTGTCATAGTGACTTGAGAACCACGCGTTAAGGGATCGTTTATGAAAATCGTTTTGTTTCTATTCAGCCTGCTGCTTGCCAGCCCCGCATTTGCGCAAAGTGTCGAGGACGGATATGCGGCCTATGATGACGGAGATTATGAAAAAGCAAAATCCATTTTTCATGCTTTGGCAGAACAAGGCGACGCGAAAGCAATGAATGCAATCGGGATCTTGCACGCAGAAGGCAAAGGTTACCCCCCTAATCAAAACGTAGCTTGTGACTGGTTTGAGAAAGCAGCGCAAATTAATTTCCCACCTGCCCAATTTAATTATGCCAGTTGCTTTGGTGATGAAGGGGGAAGGAAGAAAAGCCTAAAAAAATGGAGATTCTGGAAAGAAAAAGCCGGTGAGCAAGGTCATCTATCTTCTCAAACCATGTTAATGACATTTTATTTCGATACCAATCGAAAAAAAGCTATTTATTGGGCTAAAAAAGCCGCTGCACAAAATAGTACAGCGGCTAGAGTCGCATTATGGTCCATAAACGAAGATCAAGATATTGCCCCCGTGTCATTTGGCGAAATAACCTGTGTCCTTATAAAGTTATACGCACTCGGGCAAACAGTTGGTAGCTGTGACTAATCTTTCGTTCGACCACCTTTATGATCAAATCTTGGTAGGCCACTCTCCACAATCCCCTTCGGGCCAATCGACCATGCCTCATTCAGGGCCGTATCACCGATCATCTGAAGCTGTTGCGGGGTCATTCTTCTCAGATCTGTTCCGAAACGCTTAACCAGCATTTCGTTGACCTTTTTCAATCCGCCTTTCGTTACGCCTTTACCAAACATACTGGTCAGTCCGGTAAGGGCAGCGCCAATGCGTTGTCCTTTTAACGACACCCCTGCCTTGGCAAGCTGGCTTGCCGTTTCTCCCGCAGATTGAAGGGAGACCACAGGGGCTAGCGGCGGTAAAAAGGACCCGGCCTTTACAAGGCCTTTCCCGATCTTTTGTGTCGATCGAATACCTTCTGCCCCTTGATACCCTGCCGGGATCCGATCACGGATTTCTTTCATTCTTTTTTCAAAGGCCTCGTAATCCGGCTCGTTCCCCATCAAAAGGTCAAGTCCTACCCCCACTTGTGCACCGGCCTCTAAAAACGGTTGGGTGACGGCTTCCCCAACATAGGAGCCTGCCCCGCCTTCACGCCCGGCAACGATGGCATTGCGCGTCACTTCGGCGCGTTCATGCGGTTTCTGGTCGGGGCGGCGGTTGATATGTATTTTTTTCATATAGGCATGATAGGCCGCACGATCTGCTTGAGGTAACCGATTAAAAGCATCTGCATCATGTTCCAAAAGGTTTTGCATCTCCTGAAATGACAAATCCGGAACTGGGGGCTCTGGATTTTTACGTCTATATTCTTCCCGATCACGTTGTTCGCTTTGCGGGTCCCATGTCCGTTCCGGGTTATTTTCTTCCCACTCATTCGCCTCCCCTGCCTTGGGCTGATGAAATGCACGAACCTCCTGCGGTTTGATCACGGGTTTAATCGGTCGCATTTGCCCGCTCGTGTCATATTCCACATCACCGGGATAAGCCCGTTCAAATTCCCCCTGCACATGCTTTAAGTATGCCTTGTCCTTCTTTTGATAAAGCGGGTGGTTCATTAAATTCTGCAAGGCATGCTGTGTTGTTTTTGCCTTTTGATTTTCGCCAACCTGTTGCCACATTTTATCGGTCTGAGCCTTCGATATTTTTGGCAACTGCGGTGTCTTTTCCGATGCCTCCCCCAATTCTGTTACCGGGGTACTTTTAGGCTTTGCCCCAAAAGAAGCACTGGCCTGAAAAGATTGATCGCCCGTCTTTTTAACGCTCACATTTGACGGCAAAGAATTATCCGCTTTTTTCGGTAAAGAGGCCGGGGCCGATGTCCTTTGTTTCAAGGCATCCGATAACGCTTTTTCCGTTGGACCACCTGCATTGATCACACCGTCCGGCTTTAAACCATTGGCATCCTGAAACGCTTTAACCCGGTTGGGCAATGCAAACTCACTTTCCCCATTTTGACCAAAATATCCCAAACTGGAAAGCGCGTTATCGGTATTAATCGCATCCGACGATGTCTCTGGGCTATCAGGTGTATAACCATCACCAACGGAAAAGAAATCAGCCATCTCATTGAAAAATTCAAACATTATATATCCTCACGTGGTTGTAAAAATTGCAAGCCGCTTTGGCGCAGGCATAAAAAAAGCCATGCCTCGAATTGATCGAAACATGGCTTGCGACAAATAAAAAACGGGAGAAATGCTTTGATCGCACTTCTCCCGTTGACTGAAGCTATATTAACCTGAACTCACCAAATAAGTCAAGAACAAAAAGAGAACACAATCCAATTACGATTTCTTGCACGGACCCCTACCCTTAGGGGCTTTCTTTTATGATTTGATCGGCTTATGTCATAATCAGGGTATATCCCTGTTAAAGTTGAAATATATTGTATGATCTCGTACAAGAGTCTCTATGGAACATATCACGACATCAATCGACCAACTCATCCAGCTTTATCGTGAAAACCATTATGTCGCAAACTTTGCTGCCTTGGTTTTTTGACGGTACTGGCCACCTTTGCCAATTTTGTGGTCAAGCGCCTGTTGCTGCGGGTCATCTTTAAGATTTTGAGCCTGACCAAATACGGGCACGATCGCGATATTATGGAACATAATGTCATTGCGCGATTGGCCAATGTGGTTCCTGCCCTGATTGTCATCATGGGAATTTCCCTCATCCCGGATATCCCTGATCAGCTTAATATCATTGTGCGCAATGTGGCCTCGGCCTTTATTATCCTGACCATCGCCTTGGCACTGGGGGAGGCTTTGGCGTTGCAAACGCGCTTTATCAACGCCGCCCTGACGCTGCCAACAAACCGATAAAAGGCTATTTGCAGGTCATCAAAATCGCCATTTACGTGATTGCTGCCATTCTCATTGTCGCAGCCTTGATCGACAAATCACCCCTGATCCTTCTGTCCGGTTTGGGTGCAATGGCCGCGGTTTTGATGTTGGTCTTTCAGGATACGTTGTTATCCTTGGTTGCCAGCGTTCAAATCTCATCCAGCGATATGGTGCGCGTCGGCGATTGGATTGAAATGCCCGAACTGCGCGCCGATGGCAATGTGATTGATGTGGCCTTACATACGGTCAAAGTCCAAAACTGGGATAAAACCATTACCACCCTGCCAACACGCCGCCTTGTCAGCGAACCGTTTAAAAACTGGCGCGGCATGCAGGAGTCCGGTGGACGGCGTATTAAGCGGGCCTTATATCTGGATCAAAACAGCATTCATTTCCTGAAAGAGGATGAAAAAGATCATCTTAGGAAATTCACTTTGCTGTCAGATTATCTGGACAATAAAGACAAAGAACTCACCCAATGGAATGCCAAACTCGGTGAAAACAATCACGATCCGGTCAACACCCGCCGCCTGACCAATGTCGGCACGTTTCGGGCCTATGTTCTGCGCTATCTGGAAAGTCACGATAAGATCAGAAGCGACATGACCATGCTGGTCCGCCAACTGGCACCGGGGCCGGACGGTTTGCCGCTGGAGATTTATTGTTTCACGAACACAACCGCATGGGCCTCTTACGAAGATATCCAGTCCGATATTTTCGATCATCTTTATGCGGTTCTGCCCGAATTCGGCCTGCAAGCCTATCAACAACCCAGTGGACGGGATTTGCAAAAAATCGGCTTTGGCATAAAGGCGTTGGAAAATATCCCGACGCGGGCTGACTAATATCCCCTGTCTTTAAACAAAAAAATGCCTGCAACGGGTGGTCCGTTGCAGGCAAGTTATAGCAGCACGGGAGTTTCTAGGAGAGGGCTGCTACCAAAGATTCTTCTAAAATATTCAATCCTTCTTCCAAGATCGCATCGCTGACTGTCAAGGGAACAAGAACGCGAACCACGTTGCCGTATGTCCCGCAGGACAGCAGGATCAAACCGCGTTTTTCCGCTTCTGCCAACAGGGCTTTGGTTAGATCGGCGTCCGGTGTTTTTGCCGTACGGTCTTTGACCAGCTCCATCGCGACCATTGCACCCAGACCACGCACATCACCGATGCAATCAAACTTGGCTTCTGCCATTGCCTTGAAACGACCTTGAATTTTATCACCAAGAGCCACGGCACGTTCACACAGTTTTTCTTCCTCGATAACCTCAATCGCAGCCAACGCCGCCGCACATGCTGGCGGGAAGCCCGCATAGGTACCACCGAGGCCACCGGGGTGAACCGCATCCATCACATCGGCACGACCAACAACCGCAGACAACGGGAAACCACCGGCCAGACTTTTTGCCAAGGTCATCATATCTGGGATAATACCCGCATATTCTGTGGCAAACATCTTGCCTGTACGGGCAAAGCCTGTCTGAATTTCATCACAGATCAGCAAAATGCCATGTTCATCGGCAATTTTACGCAAGGCCTGCATAAATTCTGCCGGAACCGGATTGAAACCGCCTTCGCCCTGAACGGGTTCGATAATGAAAGCAGCAACACGAGCTGGGTCAATGTCTGAACGGAACAATTCTTCCAGACCCGCAATGGCTTCTTCGATATCGCAACCGCGATATCCGCCGGGGAATGGTGCGTGATACAGTTCTGTCGGGAAGGGTGCAAACCCTTTCTTGTAAGGCGTAACCTTACCGGTCAGCCCCATTCCCAACAAGGTGCGACCGTGAAACGCACCATTAAACGCGATAACCGCCGGACGCCCCGTATAAGAACGCGCAATTTTAATCGCATTTTCCACAGCTTCGGCACCCGTAGAAACCAACATGGATTTCTTGGCATGATCACCCGGTGTAATTTCATTTAATTTTTCTGCCAACTCGACATACTTGTCATACATGGCAACGTGGAAACAGGTATGGGTAAAACGGTCCATCTGTTCTTTGGCAGCTGCCATGATTTTGGGGTTACAATGACCTGTATTCAACACAGCAATCCCGCTGGCAAAATCGACATAGCGTTTACCTTCGACATCCCACAGTTCTGCATTATCTGCACGTTGTGTGAAAATAGAGGTCAAATTGCCAACCCCTTGCGGGATAGCCTTGAGGCGACGATCTTTCAAATCAGATGAGAGAGACATATTTTTATTTCCTTTCCATTCCCAAAGATCAGCGGTCAATCCCGCCGAGACACAGGTATTTAACTTCGATAAAATCATCGAGACCGTATTTGGAGCCTTCCCGACCGATACCAGATTCTTTTACCCCACCAAACGGGGCGGCTTCGGTTGAGATAATGCCTTCGTTGATCCCGACAATGCCATATTCCAAACCTTCGGAAACACGCCAAACACGCCCGATATCACGGGCGTAAAAATAAGCAGCCAAGCCATAAGGTGTATCGTTTGCCGCACGGATAACTTCTTCTTCGCTTTCAAATTTATAAAGCGGGGCCACAGGGCCGAAGATCTCTTCGCTGGCAATACGCATATCGCCAGTAACGCCTGTTAAAATGGTTGGTTGAAAGAACGTCCCGCCCAAGGTATGACGCGCCCCACCGGTCACAACCGTCGCACCTTTTTCCTGTGCGTCTCGGACCAGACCTTCCACCTTTGTAACAGCAGCTTCGTTGATCAATGGACCTTGGGTCACCCCATCATCCACACCGTTGCCGACCTGCATTTTTTCAACAGCTTCCGCCAGTTTGGCGGCAAAAGCATCATAGACACCGGCCTGAACATAAAGGCGGTTTGCACAGACACAGGTTTGGCCTGCATTGCGATATTTAGACGCCATCGCCCCGGCAACAGCCGCATCCAGATCGGCGTCATCAAAGACGATGAACGGTGCATTGCCGCCCAATTCCAACGAAACTTTTTTGACCTGATCTGCACATTGTTTCATCAACAATTTGCCAACAGGTGTAGAGCCGGTGAAAGACAGTTTTTTCACAATCGGGTTAGATGTCATTTCCCCACCGATTGCCGCAGCGTTGGCTTTACATCCTGTGACGACGTTAAAGACACCCTTTGGCATACCTGCGCGTTCAGCCAGTTCGGCCAAAGCCAGTGCAGAAAGCGGTGTATCTTCACCCGGTTTGACCACAACGGTGCAACCTGCCGCCAAGGCGGGCGCCACCTTGCGCGTAATCATCGCGTTGGGGAAGTTCCAAGGTGTAATGGCGGCAACAACGCCGATCGGTTGTTTAAAACCGTGATGCGTTTGTCTGCACCATGAGATGGGATCACATCGCCATACATCCGTTTGCCTTCTTCAGCAAACCATTCCACAAACGATGACCCCATAAATCACTTCACCACGGGCTTCGGCCAAGGGTTTTCCCTGTTCCGCCGTCATGAGTTGGGCGAGGTCTTCCTGATTTTCCAAAATCAAGTTGAACCACTTGCGCAAAATATTGGCGCGTTCTTTGGCGATCAAGGACTTCCACGGACCAAACGCACGATCAGCGGCTTCAATGGCTTGACGTGTTTCCACGGCCCCCATATCAGCCACACTCGCCAGTTTGTCCCCGGTTGCCGGATTTAAAACATCAAATGTCTGTGCCTGCACGCTCTGCACCCACGCACCATCGATATAACCATCGGTCTTGAATAAACCTTGATCCGCCAATTTCATTTGCATCTCCATTACAAGGTGTGTCGTTTATTTTTTCCATTCAAAATAGACACAAATTAGTTAAATATTAAACATCACAGTAGCACGTTTATTTTTTTAAACAAGAGGCTTTATTTGTTTATTATTTTCCTTTTATAATCGAACAACTTGTTCAAAACGCTACCGTTTAACAAGCGAAAGACTAAACAGGAGAAGATAGACTATGGATGATTTCGACCTTGGGCAACGCTTGCGCCAAGTCCGTAGCGAACACAAGCTTTCCCAACGGGAATTGGCACGTCGCGCCGGTGTTACAAACGGGACAATTTCCCTAATCGAAAAAAATCAAAACAGCCCTTCCGTCTCCATGTTGCGCAAAATCCTGGAAGGTATTCCAATGGATTTATCCGACTTTTTTGCCACTGAAGCGCACCCAAACGACAAAGTCTTTTTCAAACCTGACGAACTGCGTGAACTCAGCACCAGCAAAAACCTTTCTTTCTTACAAGTCGGCGATGCCAAACGTTACAACCTGCAAATTCTTTGTGAAACCTACGAACCCGGTGCCGATACCGGTAAAACCATGCTGCGCCATAATTCCACCGAAGGCGGGATTGTGATCAGCGGATGTGTCGAACTGACGGTCGGTGATCAAAAACGGGTTTTACGAAAAGGGGAGTCCTATCTGTTTGATAGTACCGTCCCCCACCGTTTTCATAATACAAGCAATGAACCCTGTGAGGTTATCAGCGCCTGTACACCGCCATACATCTGATTTGCAGACTCCCTTTCCTTAAGACGCTCCGTTCAGTTTTTCCGAACGACGACGCAGATATTCCAGAACCGTCAACAGGGCAAAGGCAAACACAATCAACAAAGTCGCCGCCGCCATAATCGCCGGTGTGATATTTTCCTTAATGCCGTCAAACATCTGGCGCGGCAATGTGCGTTGTTCCGGTCCTGCGCTGAACAGCACGACCACAACTTCGTCAAACGAGGTGGCAAAGGCAAACAATGCACCGGACACCACCCCCGGCAAAATCAATGGCAAAACAACCGTGAAGAAAACCGTGACCGGATTGGCCCCCAGACTGGCAGCCGCACGGATCATGTTATTGTCAAACCCTTGCAAAGTCGCCGTAACAGTGATCACCACGAACGGTGCACCCAAGGCAGTGTGCGCCAAAATCAGCCCTGTGTAGGTCGCATTCAATCCCAGTTCGGCAAAGAAGAAATAAAGACCCAATGCAGAGATCACAATCGGCACGATCATTGGTGAAACCAACAAGGCATTGACCGCACCTTTCCCCCTGAAATCGGTTCGCGTCAGGCCCATCGCCGCCAGCGTCCCCAGCACAGTTGCAAAAAAGGCAGAAGCCGCACCAATCATCAAACTGTTTTGAATGGCATTGACCCAGACGTCAGAGGTAAAGACCTCTTCATACCAGCGAAAAGAAAACCCACTGAGCGGATAGCTCAAGAAACTGGTTGAATTAAACGACAGCGGAATAATGACCAGAATAGGCAGGACCAGAAACAGCAGCCCCCCTCCCAGCAATCGTCAGGAACGTATAATGCCAGATTTTCTGGCCGGTTGTGGCGTATGGTTGTAACTGCATGATTAAATCACCCCATTTTCACGCCGGACGCACCGGTCAGTCGGTTATAGATGGTAAAGAGTATCAATGTTGAGCCAAGCAGGATCATCCCCAACGCCGAGGCCAAGCCCCAGTTCAACGTACTGTTGGCGTGGTTAGCAATGAAATAGCTGAGCATCTGATCTTGCGGACCACCGATCAAGGCAGGCGTAATATAGTAACCAATGGCCAGAATAAAGGCCAAGACCCCACCGGCCCCGATCCCGGGCAGTGTTTGCGGCAAATACACCCGGACAAA
>LLEK01000155.1_pt1 | contig 12289 bp, 10 predicted proteins | sample 595821 | NCBI WGS metagenome assembly LLEK01 (sample SAMN02919311, study PRJNA255460) | bioreactor metagenome | biome: chemostat; feature: culture 2011_25.1; material: sediment; isolation source: day79 25degC chemostat 2011 inoculated with Wadden Sea sediment taken from... | place: Germany: Bremen ...
GCCTTTTTTTAGTGCTAGTTGATTAAGTTTGTCGAAGCCCGCCTTAGGCATAAACACTTCACCACGCACTTCAATCCGTCTTGGCCAACCTTCACCACGCAGCTTCAATGGAATCGCAGCAATCGTTCGCACATTTTCTGTAATATTTTCACCAGTCGCACCATCGCCGCGAGTTGCTGCCTGCACTAATACGCCATCAACATAGAGCAAACTAACGGCTAAACCATCAAGTTTTGGTTCACAGCAAAAAATATCAAATTTTACCGCGGGTAATCGATCGGTCATGCGTTTGTGGAAGCTATTAAGTTCGCTATCATCAAATGCATTGTCTAAAGAGAGCATTGGTATTTCATGACTGACAGTGTCAAAACCGTCAAGTGGTTTACCACCGACTCGCTGGCTAGGAGAATCAATCGTAATCAACTCTGGGAATTGAGCTTCTAATTCAAGCAATTCTCGCATTAGACGATCGTATTCCGCATCAGGAATTTCAGGACTATCTTCAACATAATAACGCACAGCGTGGTAATGAAGCGTTTCGCGTAACTGTTCGAGTTGTTGTTGGATTTCTGTCGACATATTTCACTCAGTATTCGATAGGATGTGGCTAATATTGCGAGTATGACCGCGCTGCTCGTTGGGTTCAAGAAGGCAAATAAAAAGGCCCCTAGTTTCAAGGAGCCTTAATATTTAGGTTGTGCTGTATAAATTAGTTCGCTTGTTTGGCTTTGAACTCTTTGATCTGTGCCTTGTAGCCATCAATACGATTTGGGGTCATGAAGTTACGCGCATCATCTAGAACGCGACCACCAAGATCATCAGCAATTTGTTGTGCCGTTTTTAGCATCAATTTGAAATTCTGATCAGCATCGCCATAACAAGGTAAGGTCATGAAGAAAGAGATACCTTTGGTACTAAAATCTGCCGGATCATCATGTTTCAATGTACCTGGCTGCATCATATTAGCGACGCTAAACAGCACCTTACCCGTTCCGGATAGATCCGTATGGCGATGGAAAATATCCATTTCGCCATACAACAAATCATTTTGCTGCATACTACTAAATAGCCTAGTGCCAACAAAAGGCTCATCACCCGCGCAGTGTACGTTCATCACAATCACTTCTAACTCAGGCTCTTTAGGCTCTGGCTCTTCAGTGTTCTCTGCGGGCGCAACTTGTTCTGCGCTTTCGTTGACCAGCGCTTCACCAGCCATGGGTTTGGCTAATGGTTCAATTTCAATTTCCGACGTATCAATCGCTGACATTGACGGAATGTCATCAACCGCAGCTTTAGCCACTTCTTGTTGCTCTAATTCAGAATCATCACTAGAACTATCGTCCGTGAGTGGATCAGCAATTAAGGGATCAGCAATAAATGGGTCTTCAGCCAATACATCAGTTTCAAAATCAGGCTCTCTTCGATCCTTACGGATAATTTCAAAATCATCTTCTGGAGCAAAACCACGTTCCGCACTTCGATCAGAAATATCATCGACGTCGGTTCCTAGCTTCCCTAGCGGCTTATCACCAAATTTTGACTTGCCTTCTTTTTTACTCGTCCATAGACCGTGGAATAACAACGCGGCGATGGCAAGCGCGCCAACCACGATAAGTACGAATCGCAATTCCTGCATTTTTTGCTCTCATTTGCTTAGCGGCAAACACTTTCTGGGCTTACGGCCAAATTGATTAAACCTGTTTACCAATAACTTTACCAAAACTATCCTAGGTTTTAGAACAAATTAATGTGAGAAGTTCCCACAATGTTGTGATTTTGAACACGCTTCTTTCTTGTTAAGATAGAAAAAGGTCGTTTTCTACACAGATAAAAGCACTATGACAAAAAACACAATACCACGTTCAGGGTTTGGTTATTTCTTTCACGGTATCGAACTAGCACTTAGCCCAGGCATTCGCCGCTTCGTTTTAATGCCACTGCTCGCCAACATTATTTTGGTTGGTGGCGCACTTTTTCTATTTATTCTCTCATTTAGACAGTTGGATAAATCAGTGGATAGGGCAACTACCCGAATTTTTATCTTGGCTAAGTTATATTTTGTGGCCACTTTTGGTGTTAACCATTCTCGCCACCTTTTCATATTTCTTTAGTACCTTGGCAAACTTTATCGCTGCGCCATTTAATGGACTACTTGCAGAAAAGGTAGAAGAATACCTAACCGGGCAAAAAATTAACGACGACGGAATTATGAGTGTAGTGAAAGATACCCCGCGCGTACTTGCTCGTGAATGGCGAAAACTTCTCTACGTTTTACCAAAAGCAATTGGGTTGTTTTTACTGTTACTCATCCCTGCTCTAGGTCAGACTTTAGGTCCGATTCTGTGGTTTATTTTTACCGCTTGGATACTTGCCATTCAATACTGTGACTATCCATTTGATAACCATAAAGTCAGTTTTAATGAGATGCGTTACAATTTGAAACAAAAACAAGGCAAGGCCTATGGATTTGGCGTTTTAGTCAGCCTCTTTACCACGATACCAATCTTAAACTTAATTGTTATGCCTGTTGCAGTATGCGGAGCCACATCTATGTGGGTCAGTGAATTCAAAAAATAGCATCCACTTTTTGCCTCTGAGTAGCCGTTCCTATCTCAGAGGCATTGCCATTCTCCAATAACGGCTAGATGCCCAGTTCAGTGGTAAGTTTGTGAAAGGTTGTTATCTCAGCGTATTCACGCTCTGTGGATGTACCTTTCACTCGCAAGTAAGCTTAAGTAAAACGTTATCTACTTAAATCGGCTATATAGAGATTATCTATGTATTTTAAATAAGATATAACTTTTTAATCCTTCTCTCATTTTTGGAAAACGCCCTAATCTTTATCCACACTCACTAACACTTATGTTTGCGCGGTCAACATTTGACATACGAGCAAATAGCCATCTTATGAAGGACCAGACAATGAGCAAAATCTACGAAGACAATTCACAAACCATCGGTAACACGCCTCTTGTTCGTTTAAACAAAGTCGCCAAGGGTAATATCCTCGCTAAAGTAGAAGCTCGTAACCCTAGCTTCAGCGTCAAATGTCGTATTGGCGCAAACATGATTTGGGACGCAGAAAAGCAAGGCAAACTGAAGCCTGGTGTTGAACTTGTCGAGCCAACTAGTGGTAATACTGGTATTGCCTTAGCCTTCGTAGCGGCTGCTCGTGGTTACAAACTCACCTTAACTATGCCTGAATCTATGAGCCTTGAACGTCGTAAGCTTCTAAAAGCACTCGGTGCGAATCTGGAACTCACTGAAGCAGCCAAAGGCATGAAAGGGGCGATAGCCAAAGCAGAAGAGATTGTTGCAAGCAATCCAGAAAAATACCTGCTGCTACAACAGTTTGATAACCCTGCCAACCCAGAAATCCATGTAAAAACCACAGGTCCTGAAATCTGGGACGCTACTGATGGCGCTGTTGATGTTATCGTCGCAGGTGTTGGTACAGGCGGCACAATTACAGGTACAAGCCGCTACATTAAAGGTGAAAAAGGCAAAGCAATCACTGCTGTTGCTGTAGAGCCAGCTGAATCACCAGTGATTGCACAAGCGCTAGCGGGTGACGAAATTCAGCCAGCTCCGCACAAGATTCAAGGCATTGGTGCTGGTTTTATCCCTGGAAACTTAGATTTAGAGCTTGTAGACCGCGTTGAATCCGTAACTTCAGAAGAAGCGATTGAGATGGCTCAACGCCTAATGGAAGAAGAAGGCATTCTTGCTGGTATCTCTTCTGGAGCGGCCGTTGTTGCAGCCAATAAAATTGCAGAACTACCTGAATTCAAAGGTAAAACTATCGTCGTAATTCTACCAAGCTCAGGCGAGCGTTATCTAAGCACAGCGTTATTTTCTGGCATATTTACTGAAAAAGAGAACCAACAGTAATATGTTGCTAAATCAATTTTTCGTTTAAAAAAGCCCCGTACAGGGGCTTTTTTGTTGATCCTAACGACACCTTTGGTAATATCAGGAATGTTTTATTTTTGGCTTCAAAATAATATTGCCAAAACAGTATCTAAGTAGTGATGATTTGCACTGGTTGTTACAATCATTACTGCCAAAATTGTAACCAGTATCAGTTTCGATACAAATTGCTGGCTAGTTTGATAGAACAGGTCATCATAAATCGTTAAGCTAAGCTGGTTAAAAATACTATCTAAAATATAAATTAATTGGGGTATACAAAATGTACGAGAAGCAAGTTGAAATCACTGCAGAAAACGGTCTTCACACTCGTCCTGCTGCACAGTTCGTTAAAGAAGCTAAAGCATTCGATGCTGACATCAATGTGACTTCAAATGGCAAAAGCGCAAGCGCAAAAAGCCTATTCAAACTACAAACTCTTGGCCTAGTTAAAGGTACTGTTGTAACAATCTCTGCTGAAGGCCCACAAGCACAGCAAGCGGTAGACCACCTAGTTGCTCTAATGGATCAACTACACTAATCCGGTCTCCTATTTTTTGAAGCCATTTTGTGAAAACAGAATGGCTTTGTTGGAAATAGGTCCTAACATAAGCTAAACATAAACGTTAGCGCACCCATATTTTTTTCCAGTTTAAAGTTGACCAATTTAAGGTAAGGCTATGATTTCAGGCATCCTAGCATCTCCAGGTATTGCTATTGGTAAGGCATTACTACTTCAAGAAGATGAAATTGTCCTAAACACAAACACAATCTCTGACGATCAAGTAGAAGCAGAAGTTGCACGTTTCTTCGACGCTCGCAACAAGTCATCAGCTCAGCTTGAAACTATCAAGCAAAAAGCACTTGAAACCTTCGGTGAAGAAAAAGAAGCGATCTTTGAAGGTCACATCATGCTTCTTGAAGACGAAGAGCTAGAAGAAGAAATCCTAGCACTCATCAAGAAAGACAAAATGTCTGCTGATAACGCAATCTACACCGTTATCGAAGAACAAGCAGTTGCACTTGAATCTCTAGACGACGAATACTTAAAAGAGCGCGCTACTGACATTCGTGACATTGGTTCTCGTTTCGTTAAAAACGCACTCGGCATCAACATCGTTTCTCTAAGCGATATTGACCAAGAAGTTATTCTAGTTGCTTACGACCTAACACCATCAGAAACGGCACAAATCAATCTTGATTACGTGCTAGGTTTCGCATGTGACATCGGCGGTCGTACTTCTCATACTTCTATCATGGCTCGTTCTCTTGAACTACCAGCAATCGTTGGTACGAACAACATCACTAAACAAGTGAAGAACGGCGACATGCTAATTCTTGATGCGATGAATAACAAAATTGTTATTAACCCATCAGAAGAAGCAATTGCAGAAGCGAAAGCTGTTAAAGCTGCATTCATCGCTGAAAAAGAAGAGCTAGCAAAACTTAAAGATTTACACGCAGAAACTCTAGACGGTCACCGTGTAGAAGTATGCGGTAACATCGGTACAGTGAAAGACTGTGACGGCATCATCCGTAATGGTGGTGAAGGCGTGGGTCTGTACCGTACAGAATTCCTATTCATGGATCGTGATGCACTTCCAACAGAAGAAGAGCAATACCAAGCGTACAAAGAAGTTGCACAAGCAATGGAAGGTCAATCGGTAATCATCCGTACTATGGATATCGGTGGTGATAAAGATCTACCGTATATGGATCTTCCAAAAGAGATGAACCCATTCCTAGGTTGGCGTGCAGTTCGTATCAGCTTAGATCGTCGTGAAATATTGCGTGATCAACTACGTGGTATCCTGCGTGCATCAGCACACGGCTCACTACGTATCATGTTCCCAATGATTATCTCTGTTGAAGAAATTCGTGAGCTTAAAGCGGCTATCGAAGAATACAAAGCAGAGCTACGAGCTGAAGGTCTAGCATTCGATGAAAACATCGAAATTGGCGTAATGGTTGAAACTCCTGCTGCTGCAGCAATCGCTCACCACCTCGCAAAAGAAGTGGCTTTCTTCTCTATCGGAACTAACGATTTAACTCAGTACACACTAGCAGTTGACCGTGGTAACGAGATGATCTCTCACCTGTACAACCCTCTATCACCAGCTGTACTTACTGTGATTAAGCAAGTAATTGATGCTTCTCACGCTGAAGGCAAGTGGACAGGTATGTGTGGCGAGCTAGCAGGTGATGAGCGCGCAACTCTACTACTACTGGGTATGGGTCTAGATGAGTTCTCTATGAGCGGCATCTCTATCCCTACAGTTAAGAAAGTTATCCGTAATTCTAACTTCGCTGAAGTTAAAGCAATGGCGGAAGAAGCACTTTCTCTACCAACAGCGGCAGAAATCGAAGCAGTTGTAGAAAAATTTATTGCAGATAAATCTAAGTAATCTGCATAGCTGGTCTGCTCGAAATGAACAATAAGGAAGCGATAACCAAGATTTTAGAGGTTGATAACATTAAATTTTCTACCTTTATGCATCTAAGTTGTGGCCTCCTTATTAGCGTTTTGTTGCGCTAAAACTGTTCGTCTATTCGACTAGATTGGTATACTATATTGCGAAAGAAGAAAACTAAACGTTAGGAGCATGACACAATGGGTCTGTTTGATAAACTTAAGAAGCTAGTATCGGATGATAGCGCTGATGTTGGTGCAATCGAGATCATCGCACCTCTATCTGGTGAAATCGTTAACATCGAAGATGTGCCAGATGTAGTATTCGCAGAGAAGATCGTTGGTGACGGTATTGCTATCAAGCCAGCTGGCGACAAGATGGTAGCTCCTGTTAACGGTACTATCGGTAAAATCTTTGAAACTAACCATGCTTTCTCTATCGAGTCTGACGACGGCGTTGAGCTATTCGTTCACTTCGGTATCGATACTGTTGAACTAAAAGGCGAAGGCTTCAAGCGCATCGCTGAAGAAGGTCAAGCAGTTAAAGCTGGCGACACTATTATTGAGTTCGACCTAGCGCTTCTAGAAGAGAAAGCTAAGTCTACTCTAACTCCTGTTGTTATCTCTAACATGGACGAAATCAAAGAGCTGAACAAGCTTTCTGGTGCTGTTACTGTTGGCGAAACTCCAGTACTACGTGTAACTAAGTAATTTCTACTTAGCTAAACGAAAAAACGCTGCTCTTAAGCAGCGTTTTTTGTATCTGGGCATATAAAATCTATACTCACACCACTCTATTTAAGCCCTAACGCATATTTCAATACCTGCTGTTTTACCGGTCCCGTTTTATCGGCAATTTTCAGCGCGGCGTTACGTAATAACTTAAGTGGCGCTATGTCGTTACTAAATCCCTTATAGAAAAAATCCATCCCCGACTGCATCAGCAAATTATCTCCACGTCGTTTACGCTCATAAGCCAGCAACACATCTTGTGAGAGCGATTCACCTTGCGTTACTTTCAATAGCGCTTCTACATCTTTAAAACCCAGATTAACACCTTGTCCTGCCAAAGGATTAATGGTGTGGGCAGAGTCTCCAACTAAGACACAGCGATTTTTTACGTACTGCTGAGCATGACGACGAGTCAGCGGAAATGAACCATGCTGAAGGACCTTGATATCCCCCAGTTCAGGCGGAAAGTAAGCGAGGATCTCTTCACGCAGCTGCTCATTACCCATAGCACTAAGCTGCTTAATACGCTTTGGTGAGTCATACCATACTAATGAACCTTGTTTACCACACAGGGGTAAAAATGAACGAGGACCCGATGGGTTAAACTGCTGCCAAGTTATATCTTGTTGCTCAAATTCGGTTTCAACATTGATCAACATACAATGTTGACGGTAATCCCAAGCAGTAATACCGATCCCAGCTTGCTCACGAACTTTCGAATTGGCGCCATCTGCTCCAATTAACCACTCAGCGCTCACCATCGCCCCAGAGGTAAGAACGATTTGCACGTTATCTTCAATAGTAATAGACGCGAGTGAATCCGGGCAGATCACTGTCAAATTTGGGTATTGCTCAAATTGCTGCCACAAACCCAACTGGATTAGGCGGTTCTCGATAATGTATCCGAGTTGCTCCAATCCCAGCTCATCACTGTGAAAGCGAGTTCGACATTCTGGGTGTTCCCATGTTTCAAGACGGCGATATGGACAAACTCGGGTTGCTTGAACTGCCTGCCAAGCACCTAACTGTTCAAGGAGCTGCACTGATTGATGAGAAATCGCCGACACACGAATATCCATAGGTTGGTCATCCGAATAAGGCTGGGGCTTTTGCCCTTCAACCATCACGACTTGTCTTCCTTGCTTGGCAAAGCCAAGCGCGACAGCAGCACCAACCATGCCACCACCAATCACAGCAATATCAAACTTGTTCATTTTTTACACGTCATCATCTTGATTTGTGGGTGAATTTTAATTGTACGTATTGATTACTAAAATGTAACTAAAAACCTTATCTCCACCAGGGGCAAAGCCCTTATAAATTCGGGCTTTGACTGATTTAGCCACAACACTAGTCAGGTGCTTTTTAAAGCAGTACAATACGCCGCTTACCGCCGAGAGGGCGGCTATAATTTGAACTGAGAAAGTCTATTGCGGTTCAACGAATTTTAAGATTTAACACGAGCGAAAGTGAGATGAGTAAGAAACTGCTAATTAAAACTGGGGTTGCCAGATGAACGAATACGATTCATCTAAAATGGCCGACCTGCTTAACGCTACCAACGGCTATGAGCTAACAGAAGACCCTGATGAAGCAGATGTACTTCTACTTAATACCTGTTCGATCCGTGAAAAAGCACAGGAAAAAGTTTTCCACCAACTTGGTCGTTGGAAAACACTGAAAGATAAAAAAGCCGGTGTTGTGATCGGTGTCGGCGGTTGTGTAGCAACTCAAGAAGGTGACCACATTCGTCAACGCGCACCATTTGTTGATGTTATCTTTGGTCCTCAAACCTTGCACCGTTTGCCACAGATGATCAAACAGTCACAACAAAACGAAGCGCCTGTGATGGACATTTCATTCCCTGAGATTGAAAAGTTTGACAGCCTACCAGAGCCTCGCGCGGAAGGCGCAACAGCTTTCGTTTCTATTATGGAAGGTTGTTCAAAATACTGTACTTACTGCGTAGTGCCATACACTCGTGGTGAAGAAGTAAGCCGCCCAATGGATGACGTACTGTACGAAATCGCGCAGCTTGCTGAGCAAGGTGTACGTGAAGTAAATCTGTTGGGTCAAAACGTAAATGCATATCGTGGTCCGACTCATGAAGGCGACATTTGCTCGTTCGCTGAACTACTACGTCTAGTGGCTTCGATTGATGGCATCGATCGTATTCGCTTTACCACCAGCCACCCACTTGAGTTTACTGACGACATCATCGCGGTTTACGAAGACACGCCTGAATTGGTGAGCTTCCTGCACCTGCCAGTACAAAGTGGTAGTGACCGTGTGCTAACCATGATGAAGCGTCCGCACACCGCAATCGAATACAAGTCGATCATCCGTAAACTACGTAAAGCGCGCCCTGATATTCAAATCAGCTCTGACTTTATTGTTGGTTTCCCTGGTGAATCAGACAAAGATTTTCAAGACACAATGAAACTTATCAAAGATGTCGACTTTGATATGAGCTTCAGCTTTATCTTCTCTCCTCGCCCTGGTACACCAGCGGCTGATTACCCATGTGATCTTGCTGAAAGTGTGAAGAAAGAGCGTCTATACGAACTACAACAAACCATCAATGCACAAGCTATGCGTTATTCTCGCCTAATGCTAGATACGGAACAACGTGTTCTCGTTGAAGGTCCATCGAAGAAAAACCTGATGGAACTGCGTGCTCGTACTGAAAACAACCGCGTGGTGAATTTTGAAGGCTCTGCCGATCTTATCGGTCAATTTGTTGATGTTAAAATCGTTGATGTCATGACAAACTCACTACGTGGTGAGCTTGTTCGTACAGAAAAAGATATGGATCTTCGCAGTGTTATTTCGCCGACTCAAATGATGGCAAATACACGCCGTGAAGACGAGTTAGGTGTAGCAACTTTTACGCCATAGACTCGTATTAACGCCATGGGAGCGCTGATCGTTATCAGCACTCCCTATAGTGGCAACAATGAGAGGTAACTTTGAGCAATAAAATCGTTACTCTAGAGATCGATCTAGAACCTGCCGATAACCGCCGTTTAGCCAGTTTGTGCGGTCCATTCGATGACAATATCAAGCACTTAGAACGCCGATTAGGTGTTGAAATCAGCTATAGAGGCAACTTCTTCACTATTGTGGGTAAACCCCATACCTCTGCAGCTGCGCTTGAAATTATTAAAACTCTTTACGTTAATACCGCCCCTGTTCGTGGCAACACGCCTGACATTGAGCCAGATGAGATTCACCTCGCGATCAAAGAAACTGGCGTACTTGATCAAGATTTCGAATCTAGCATTGAGCATGGCAAAGAAGTCTTCATCAAAACCAAAAAAGGTGTCATTAAGCCACGCACACCGAATCAAGCTCAGTACTTGGTCAATATGGTAACGCATGATATCAGCTTTGGTATTGGTCCTGCTGGAACAGGTAAAACCTACCTTGCCGTCGCAGCGGCCGTCGATGCACTTGAACGACAAGAAATTCGTCGTATTCTGCTGACACGTCCTGCGGTTGAAGCTGGTGAAAAACTCGGGTTCCTTCCCGGAGACCTCAGCCAAAAAGTCGACCCTTATTTGCGTCCTCTTTATGACGCACTGTTTGAGATGCTTGGCTTTGAAAAAGTTGAAAAACTGATCGAACGTAACGTAATTGAAGTTGCCCCACTTGCCTATATGCGTGGTCGTACACTCAATGATGCGTTTATCATTCTTGATGAAAGCCAAAATACCACCGTGGAACAGATGAAGATGTTCCTAACTCGGATTGGCTTTAACTCACGTGCGGTAATTACTGGTGACGTAACTCAGATTGACCTTCCTCGTGGTGCAAAATCAGGTCTTCGTCATGCTGTTGAAGTACTAAATGAAGTCGACGAGATTAGTTTTAATTTCTTCCAATCCGATGACGTCGTTCGCCACCCAGTGGTAGCGCGTATTGTTAACGCTTATGAGAAATGGGAAAACCAAGATCAAAAAGAGCGTAAAGAGTTCGAAAAACGTCGCAGAGAGGAACGTGAAGAAAAGTTGCTTGAAGCACAAAAGGCAGAATTGCTGCCATCGGTTCCAGAGAGTAAAGAATAATGACAATCGAACTTGATCTACAATTAGCAGTCGAAAATGAACAAGGGCTGCCAAGCTTCGATGATATCCACTTATGGTTAAGCAACGCGATTTCTCTGTTTCAAAAAGAAGCCGAAGTAACGGTACGTATCGTAGATGAACAAGAGAGCAACCAGCTTAATTTAGATTATCGCGGTAAAGACAAACCGACTAACGTGCTTTCTTTTCCATTCGAAGCGCCTCCAGGCATCGAAATCAACTTGCTGGGTGATTTAATCATCTGCCGCCAAGTCGTTGAACAAGAAGCCATTGAGCAAGATAAACCTTTGTTTGCACATTGGGCTCATATGGTTGTACATGGCAGCTTGCATCTGCTAGGTTATGATCATATCGATGACGACGAAGCTGAAGAGATGGAGTCGCTCGAAACTGAAATTATGCAAAAAATGGGTTATGAAGACCCATATATTGCAGAAAAAGAGTAACAACTGTTACTAGTGAAGAGTGCTAGCATCCATATTCGATGCAGCAATCTCCCATGTGTGCTATCACACTTCTGATAGCGTTTTTGTAATGAGACACAATGAACGAAGACAATTCGCCCTCATCTGTAGAAGGTAAGAAAGAAAAATCTGAAGGTCCGAGTAGAAAGTCCTTCTTTGAACGCCTAGGTCAACTATTTCAAGGTGAACCAAAAGACCGCCAAGAGCTTGTGGATGTAATCCGTGACTCTGAAATCAATGACCTGATTGACCACGACACTCGCGATATGCTTGAGGGTGTTATGGAAATCGCCGAAATGCGTGTGCGAGACATTATGATCCCGCGTTCGCAAATGGTTACTGTTGAGCGCACAAACGATCTAGATGCACTAGTGGCATTAATCACAGATGCGCAACACTCTCGCTACCCAGTGATCAGTGAAGACAAAGACCATGTGGAAGGCATTCTACTAGCGAAGGACCTACTTAAGTACCTAGGTTCAGGCAGCGCAGAGTTCGACATTGAACAAGTGATTCGTCCTGCGGTGGTTGTACCTGAAAGCAAACGTGTAGACCGCCTACTCAAAGAATTCCGTGAAGAGCGCTACCACATGGCGATCGTTGTGGATGAATTTGGTGGTGTATCTGGTCTTGTGACTATCGAAGATATCTTGGAAGAAATCGTTGGCGACATCGAAGATGAGTTTGAC
>LLEK01000161.1_pt1 | contig 12066 bp, 15 predicted proteins | sample 595821 | NCBI WGS metagenome assembly LLEK01 (sample SAMN02919311, study PRJNA255460) | bioreactor metagenome | biome: chemostat; feature: culture 2011_25.1; material: sediment; isolation source: day79 25degC chemostat 2011 inoculated with Wadden Sea sediment taken from... | place: Germany: Bremen ...
ATTACTATCTTCCCAAAGAGTTAAAATATCAATACCATCAGAAACTCTTGTAGTTATATATACATAACCACCACTTTTTAGTGAAGTTTGAACTTTATTAATCATTTTTTTAGGTTCATTTTCTTTTTCTAAAGAATTGTTAATAATCACAATATCATAAATTGAAGTTTCATTAAAATCATCCATTATTATATTATCATACTTAGATAATTCTTCTTGATATAAACCTTTTTTATTTCCAATATATCCTATACTTACTTTTTGAGAAGTTATATCAAAAGTTCTATTTATAAATAAATCAAAGTTGTACAAAATGTTTTCACTACTTTTCTCAACTATCTTAGTTATTGATGTACTTTCGTTAAGTTTATTGTCAATTTCATTTTTAATATTTTGTAAAATTTTATCATCAAGTGTATTTTGAATATAAAGAGTGTTACAATTACTACAAGAAATATAATGAAAAGTTGCTTTTTTAAAAGCATAATTATACTCTATACTCGAACAACATGGGCAAAACTGTCTATATATTTTATTATGAGTATGATATTTTTTTTCAATAGTTGAAACAATATCATTAATTGTATTAGACTCAATAAAGCTTATATTCTCTTTATCTGAAACAAATTTCATTAAAATTCCTTTTTTTCAAAATACTCTTTTAAACCATTAATTGCACTTTCTCCCATTGCAATAACAGCTTCATATGAGTTTCCTCCGATATGTGGTGTAGCAACTAAATTTTCTAAGTTTAAAAATTCATGATCAGAAGGAGGTTCTTTTTCAAAAACATCAATTGCACAACCAGCTATATAGTTGTTTTTTAACGCTTTTTTTAAATCATTTTGATTAATAATATCACCTCTTGCAGTATTTATAAGAAAAGCACTTCTTTTCATTTTCATTAAGCTTTGAGTATTGATAAGGTATTTTGTTTTTTCAGTTAAAGGGATGTGTAGTGAAATAATATCTGCTTCTTGAAATATTTCATCTTTTGTAGCTTTTATTAGATTATTCTCATTGTAGTATTCATCTTGTTCAATTATATCATTTACCATAATTTTACAATTAAATGGTTTTAACATTTTTATTAAATCTTTCCCTATATGTCCCACACCAATTATACCTATACATTTGTTACTAATTTGTGTTCCTCCATTTTTATCCCAAGTCCCATGAGATAATTTTCGAGAGGTAGTAAATAAGTTTCTACTTAATCCTATCATAAAACCTAAAGCCATTTCTGCTACAGAGCTTTTATTAACTCCACCTGTCCATTTAATATCAACATTATTAGTATGGCAATCTTCTTGATTAATATTATCTAACCCAACACCGAACTTTGCAATTACTTTGAGATTTTTGCATGCTGATAAAACTTCTGTGTCTATTTGATCTAAACCTACAATAACACCATCACTATCAGATAGATATTCTATTAATTCAGGTTTTGTAAATCGACTACCTTTTTCATTAAAAGTACTATTAGGAAAATCTTTTAATAATTTTTTTCTTAATTCTTTATTTTTTGAAAAAGCTGTTGCCGTTACTTTTATCTTCATTTACCTTCCAGTTTATCTAGATTATGTTGTTTTAACCACCATTCAAGAACAGCTACTTGCCAAGGATAATCAATATCGCATCCACCTGGTATTTGTTCAATAAAACCTATGTTTTTACCCATCCATTGAAAAGGAGGTAAATTTTCTTCAATCGTATCAAATACTGAAACTCTTACAATACACATTCCTTGGTCAGAAAAGAATGTTTTATCATGTGACTTTCTATCACATGTTACTTCTTCATTGAATTTTTCAAAAGGAATATAAGGTTGAAGTGTATTTCCGTAAGGTTTTCGAGCTCTCTCAGGGGAAAACATATCGTAATTTGCCACAGTAATTATAGAATCTAAAGTATCATCTTCCTCAAGCATTTTAATACCTTCATCAATAGTCTCAGTTCTAATATTTGGTGAATTACAAAGTGTTAATACTAAATACTTTAATTTTGCATTCTCTGTTTTAATATGTTCATATGCATGAATAATTGCATCTTGTAATAATGCTTTATCTGTACATAAGTAGTCAGGTCTTTTAATAACTCCAGTATCATACTTTTTTGCTATTTCAATTATTTGTTCAGAATCACTTGAAACATACATTTTATCTATTTTATTAGAATTATAGCAAGCAATTAAAGGATATTCCATTACCTTTTTTCCAAACATCATAGTGATGTTTTTATTTGGGAAGCCTTTACTACCACCTCGGCCAAAAACTATTGATGCTACCATTTAATACCCCATTGATTTTCATTTTATTTTAGAAAAGATTCTATCTAACTAGCGATAAAGAATCCATAAAACTAGCCATTATTGAGAAAGTGATTTAGGAAATTCATAAATTCTTCTTCTTTAAAGGAATAAGAAAAGTTTTTTTCCTGAGGAAGAGGGTGAATGGGCAAATCAATATTTTCAACATAACTTTTATGAATATAGTTTTTTCTTGAAATAATTAATGGATCTTCAATCTTCAAATTTGGTTGATAAGAAAAAACGATTTTATTTAATATAAATGCTTCGATTAACATAATAGATGTCATACCTACAACAAGTTGTGAAATAGAAATCATCTCTATTGAATTATATTCATTTGTTATAAGTATAATATTTAACTTTTTATATCTATTTAAAATATTTTCAAAGTTTTTTATATCATCTTTTGGATGAAGTTTAATAATAATTGTACTCATGTCTTTTTGAGTTTTGTATTAATTTTAAGAAAAGATTTAATACTATATATTGATCATAACCTCTTGTATCTGAAAAGTTTTCTTTTATTGCTTCTGAAACAAAAAGAACTACGTTTTTATCAGTTATATTTAATTCTTTATATATTTTTTTATTGTTAATTTCTTTTTCTTTCTCTATTAACGTAGATAAGTAAGGGTGTCCAAATTGAAGTAATTTATTTGGATTAAAACCTAAATTTACCATTTCATCAAAACCTATTTGATTAATAACGTTTATATAATCTGGTTGAAATTTTAAACTTTCATTTTTGTTAGCTCCACTAAATCTAATAGCAAAATTTTGCCATTGATCAAGAAATGCAATAGAAGGTATATTAAAGAGTTTTGCATTATGCCATAAATGTTTTTCTGACATATCTTTATATGGAAGACTTGTTGCTGATGTAATAATAATATCTGGCGTATATTGTTTAAATAAAAACATGTCATTTTTATTTACAGGTTCTATAATATCATAAGTAATATTTACAGCATCAAATCTACTTAAAGCATGACCATAGGTACAAACATTTATTTGATAGGTGTTCTTTTTCAAAAATAATTTAATCAGAGGAATAATAACTTCTGCGCCTCCTGGTTCACATGTAAAAAAAAGTAATTTAATCAAACTTTTTCCAAAATTGCAACAATATAATTTCCTTTATCAAATAATTCAATGTTATTCTCTTTTTGGGCTTTATCTTCAATCGCAATAATCTCTTCATAATTTTCAATATAACTATTTCTTTTATGAATGAATTTATCAGAGTTCATATAAAATTCCCTGATATCTATATTATAAATATCAAGCCATTCCGTTCTAAAAAAAGTAATTTTAAAACCACTTAATTCTGCTAATTTTGTTAAGGATTTTTTATTGAATACGTTTTGACTGGTATATCCATAAACGTGATTACATTTTCCACCAAAAAGATTCATTGCTAATGAATCAGCATTAGGTGTATTAATATATAATATACCATTATCTTTTAAGATTTTATGAATATCTTTCAATAAAGACACTGTATCTGGAACACCATATAAAATTTGATGCATAGTGATAATATCATATTTTTTTTCTAAATTTAAATTATTTAAATAATCTGTATAAATAGTAAAATATTTTTGTGCGTATTTTGATGTTTCAGGATTTATTTCGACACCTTCTACATCATAAAAATGTTTTGCTTTATGCAAAAAGTCACCAACAGAGCAACCAATATCTAATAAAGTACCACTCTTTTTAACATTGTAAATATCTTTTAGTTTTATATCTTCTTGTGGAATTGGTTTATCTATAGAAAAATTATCAAAATTTTTATATTTTTTCATTAAATAAAAATAATCCATAAGAATTTCATCATTTCCTTTAAATCCATCTTGAATATTAGATTCATCAATTGTAGGATTCATAAAAACTAATCCACAATTATTACATTTTGAATAATCTAAATAATCGTTATTTAAATGAAATTGATATTTTTGACTTTTACATACAGGACAATTTTTTTTTGATAGTGATTGTTCTGATAAATATTTAGCATATAAAAAGTTCTTTTTTAACCAATTTCTAATATCTTGATTATAATCTAAATTATGATTTAAACTCATTTTAAATATGCTGCCTTTTCAAATGCCTGAATAATATCATCCATATCAGTTTTTGTAAGAGGGGGATAATTGTAAGCAGTAACAATAAACTCTTTATCATAAAATTTTTCTATATTTGGACAACTAACTTTTTTATAATTCTGCTGTTCATTTTCAGAAACTAAATTATAAGGAAAGCCATTTTTAAACTCATCTTTATTGGCAAATATAGGATCAGTGTATAATGGCTTTATATACCCACCCGCTAGTTTATGTAAAGGTATTCCTAATGTATTTATATTTTCAATAAATTTTGCTCGATTTATACCAGCTATATTTTCATTGAATTTAATTGGATATAAATAATATACATGTTCACATCCTTCTCTTACTTTTGGAGGAGTTAAAAAATCTAATTTTGATAAATGTTCAGTTAAATAATTTGCTAATTCAATTCTTTGTTCAAGTAGTTTTGGTAATTTTTTCAACTGTTCAATAGCAATTGCAGCTTCCATTTCTGGTAACCTATAATTACCTCCCACCATATTTCTTAAATTAACTTTTTTTAGGCATATCTGGGATTACTGCTTCTGCATGGTTTCTTATTAATTGAAGTCTTAATGCTAAATCGTCATCATTAGTAACAGCAATTCCACCTTCTCCACAATGGATAATTTTATGCTGATTTAAACTATATACACCTATATCTGCAAATGTACCAGCATAACCATCAAGATATTTTGAACCAGGAACATGAGAAGAATCACATAATACTTTTAAATTATGTTTTTTTGCAATTTTATTAATCTCAATCATATCAGAAGATTGTCCAAATAAATCAACAGGTAATATTGCTGTTGTTCTAGTTGTTATTTTTTCCTCTATTTTTTTAGGATTCATACAATAATAATCATCCTCTAAGTCAACAAAAACTGGGATTGCATCATAAAATAATGGAGCTGTTGCAGAAATACACATACTATATCCAATAACTAATACTTCATCTCCTGGTAGAATACCTAATGCTCCTAAAGAAGCAATCAAAGCAGAAGTAGCACTATTAAAACTAACTACATGTTTAACTTGATGGTACTCAGCCCAATTATCTTCAAGTTGTCTTACATTTTTGCCACCTAAAAACTTTATATCATACTTTGCACCAATAAAATCTGAAAGCATACCACTTTTGACAACTTTGTTAACAGCATTAACTTCTTCATCCCCTATTGGGTTGTATTCTGGAAATGGTTTAGTTCTTATTTTTTCCAATTAAGATCCTTTAAATATATTTTTCTTTCTTTTTCAAATGATTCAATTATACAATCAATAATTAAATGTATATTATAAGAGGTAGTTACCAAGTTTATATTATGTTCTTTATTATTAGTTGTTATATCATATAAATAATCTACAGATTTTAACATACTTTTTGAATAATTTGTATTAGATTTTTCTTGTTTATTAGATGAAATAACTTTTACATCAGAATAATCATAATCAACAAGACTTTCTTTTATTAATAGATTAGAATTATCAGTAATTACATATTTACCTTTTTCTGTAAATATATTAATATCAAAAATATGATAATTATACTCATTTGGTCTATCTATAGTTTGTACAACAAGAGTAAAGTTTTCATAATAAAAAACAAATTCATAGGTATCATCTTTAATTAAATTATTATTTATTTTATTAAAAGTGTATAGACTAGAAGGGATACCAAATAACATTAATATTGTATCAATCATTGTTACACCAATATGTTTTAATCCCTTTATATAATATGCATTTACAGATAAAATATTTTTATTTACCTTTATTTTTTCATAAGTAGAATCAAAATGTCTTTGAAAATTAACCATTACATTAATTTTATTTTTTTTTGATAAAAATTCGATTTCTTCAATTTCATTTAAATTAAGAGAAACAGGTTTTTCAACAAAAATAGTTTTACATGATTTATTTATTATTAGGTTTTTTAATGTATTAAAATGAAATTTATCTGGTGTACAAATACTAATAATATCATGATAACTCTCAATAATATCATCTTCAGATGTCATAATATTTTCAATATTCCAATGCAAACTAAATTTCTTCGCTTTTTGATAATCTATATCGAAAACTGATTTTAGATTAAAGCTTGCTATTTTTGAAAAAGCACCAGCATGAGAATAAGTTGCTTCTTTATTATTACTATTTTCATCAAAACCACCAGCAATATTACCTGTACCTATTATAGCAACATCTAATATCTTACTCATTTTAATTACCTAAAAATGGTGCTGAATGCTGAATAAGAGATTTAACATCTTTAAATAAAATAGGTTGTTTTTTATACAGTTTAATTATTTCATTTGTAGTAAAGTCAATTTTATTAAAAAAAGTATATATATCTTGTGCAAGTTTCATATCTTGTGGATAATCTACAGTTAATCTTAATTCTGGATAGTTCATATCATTAGGTGCAACTATATTATGGAGTTTGTATTCTTCAGGATGTTCCCAAATATATCGAACTACATCTTCTCTATCTTCTAAAGTTAAATTAGTTTTATTATTAACTTCAATTAACTTTTTCACTTTAACAATATGAGCATATATACCTAAAGGATATGTTAATTCCATATCATTACAGACATAATCATATTTACCATTTTTGTACACTTCAATTAATTCATCTATTAATTGAAAATCTAAATAAGCTGAGTCTGCACCCATTTGAACAATAACATCTGCATTTGAAAATATAGCAGTAGAAGTAACTCTATCTAATACATCATTTTCTGAGCCTCGAAAATACTTTATATTATTTTTCTTTGCCCAAGATACAATTTTATCATCTTGTTTTTCAATAGAAGTTGCAATACATATATCATCAATATATTTACAAAGTTTAAATCTTTCTACAACTAGTGCTAAAAGATTAAAATCCTTATATACAGTAGATAATGTTTTTTCAGGTAATCGTGTTGATCCCATTCTTGCTTCAATGGTAGCTACTATTTTCATAAATAGCTACTTCTTTTTTAATATAAACATATGAAAGGCATGTTCTGTATCTGAATTCAGTTTTTCATCCATTTGTGCAATTGGCATTAACATCATATTAAAAGTATCTATCCAGTTTTTCTTTATCTCTGCTAATTTATCTTTGTTTTCAATTGAATTGACCATATCTAATAATAAAGGAAATATTGGTCGTAATCCTATATGCCATATTTGCATAACAGTTTTAGATAAATGCATTTTATGTTCTTTAATAGTTAATCCAGAATTTTCAATTAGTACCTTCCACTCATCGAAACTTTTAGCAGATCTTATTTCTGATAAATTACCTCTATCTAAAAATTTTAAAAATTCAAAATCTTTATTACCTGTTTTTAAATATAAGTCATTATAAAATGAAAAGTCAGGATATGTTGAGTTAGGTAAGAATAAACAACATTCACCATCTTTATTCAAAATTCTATATATTTCTTTAAATGTTTCCTCTGGCTTATCTAACCAATATACTATATTAGAATATATTGAATTAAATTCATTATCTTTAAAAGGTAATTTTTCGTTAGCATCATGTTGTATAAAATTATTATATAAGTTTAATGTTTTTGCCTTATTTAATAATGCTTGTTTATGATCTAATATATAATCAATTTTATAATTTGGCTCTTTTATAATATTTGGTTTTAAAGAATCATCATAATGATTCCATACATCTTCCCCATCAAAATAATTATTCATATCCCTCATTGATTTAAATGCATCAAAAGATGGTTCAAATTCTCCACCAGCTCTTATGAAAGAAAGTAGTCCATCTCCTCCTCCTATGTCTAATGAAGGGCTTTTAAATTCAAAATTATTCATTGCTTTAATATCTAAGTATCTCCATAATGCTGTTTCTGGTCTAAGCCAATAAGTTTTTAGTAATTCTTCCATTTTTATCCTTTTGTAATATTTAAATTCTTATTAAATTCTATAATCCATTTATCAATCCAATTTTTATCATCTTTCATAAATATTTTTAAAAATGTATTTCTTACTTCTTGCACTTCCTTTGATAACCACCAGTCATCAATATTATCGTAAACTTTATTAATGTGATTAATTACACTTTCTGGTGAATAATGTAAAATACCTACATCTTTCAACATATTCATATAAGGTTGAGAATACTCCCTAAATAAACATACATTTTTACTAATCATAACAATTGTAGGTTTATTTAAACTCATAGATTCCAAATAAGTTGTAGCAATATTGTTAGTTATATATAATTTACATTTTTTTAATTCTTCTTCAAAACTATTTGAAAAGTTATCTACTCTACATTGAGGGTTTTGTTCAATAATTTTATTTAAACTATGAAATGAATTATTCGCACTTTGCATTCTAATTTTAATTGGTATTGAAGTTGTTAGGTTTTTTAAAACTTCTTGTGTCCAATTTAAATTGTATTTTAAATAAGAATCAGACATTGCATGAAACTCTATTCTATATACAAAGCGTGACATTTCACTAATTGCATATAATATGTGCCCTTCATTAGTGCTAGTGTTATTATAAGACTTCATTCCCATATATGGTAAATGTTTTAAACTAGTATTTTGAGGTTCCCCTATACTATAGTAACTATCAGCACAAGAAATTTCATATTCTTCAGGAGTATTATAGTAATCGAAGCCATACCCCCCATGCATAATATAAAGTAAATTTATCTTCTTGTATTTTTCAGCATAATAAAACTTTAATATATTATTTCCATGAATCCCATTAGCACTAAATATAACATTGGGTTCTTTTATAGGAAGAGATAAAGTAAATTCTTTAAATTCATTATATCCTTCTAAAAAAAGCCAAGGAATATTTTTAAAAAATAGTTCTGAAAAAAGTTTTTCAAATTCATTTGAATCAAAACCTATAATGCACTTTTTTCTTTTTTCTTTATCAATTTTAAAGGGTATTTTATATTTGTATTTAAAGTCATCAAAAAGATATTTTAATTTTCCTTTGATTAAGATTTTGAGCATATTATTTAGTAAACCATACTTAAAATAAACATCTGTAAGTATTACTCTTTTTGAATGAAAGACTTTATTACAAGAAGATAAAATGAAATTAATAAAGTTTAGCACCTTAGATTTAGGATTTATATTATTTTCATAAAATTTTAAATTTTTAATAGGAGTGGTTATATCTTTTTGTACATAGTTTATTCCAAGAAATTTAATAATATCAGAATACAATTGAAAATTGTATTCGTCAGAACTAAAACTTTTTGAAACAAAATCAGAATAATCAAAAGGAATATAATTTTGATTATTACCTAAAATAGTAGTTGACAGGTTTGAATAGTTTTTTTTTGGCATTTTCTAGGCTTAAATATTTATCATAAAGTACATGAATAAAATGTATTAACCAATTGCCTAATATTAGATGATAATAATGTTCTGTTTTATTAATTCCATGTATTTTATTGAGTTCTTTAGTAATTATTGGTAAAAAAGAATTGTACAGTTTATTACAATAATTAATTCCTTCCTTAACAGAAGTTGGGCTATCAAATATAAAGTTTAAATTCTCAAAATCTAATTGTTCAATCTCCTTATTTGTTAGATTGATTTTACAACCTTCATTTAAAAAAATTATTTTACAATTTATATCCCAAAATTCTTTTAGTGAAGTTGTGACTAAACATATTTTATTTTTATTCAATATTAAATCTCATCCAGCCACTTAACAACTTCAAAGACTTCAGCATATTTAACACCAATTCTTTGACCTGCATTTTGTGCCTCATTTTTAAAAAATTCAATCCACTTATGTCCTGTTCTATTCATTTCTGATTCATGCGCTTTGATTGATGATTCTTTTTTAACCCAATAGTTAGAAATGTCAATATAAAAATTACCTTTAAAGTCTAAATTAGAATGATACCAGTTACTTCTGTACATAAGTTGTCTTGGAACATGTCTACAACTATGTAAAGATGCTTTTGCAACAGCTTGATGATCATGATGGATATCTCCCATCCAATGAGAATAAACAGTGTCTATATTTTTTTCTTCAACAATTTTAAGTATTTCAAGATTTAAATTATCTATAAATTCTACTTCAAGAGTTTTGAAAGTTCCTTTTATTAATTCAACACCAAGTACAGTCATTGCATTTTCACCCTCTGTTGTTGCAATTTCATTTGATCTAATTTCTATATTATTATGGTTTGTAAATCCCGATTTTGTTGCTACATACGCATATACATTATCTCCATTATCGACATGTTTAGACAATGCTCCACCACACCCAAGTTCAATATCATCAAAATGTGCTCCAATAGCTAAAACATTCATCTATAAGCTCCTTAAAATTTTTCGTGATTTTTCTATACCACAATTAAAAAATAAATCTATACTACTAAGGTATGGTAAAAAATCTCCATATAATTGTGTATAAGTTGGATGTTTAAATTCTTGCCATAGGACCTTTATATTAGCTTTTTCAAAAGGCATATCTATATGATAATCTTTTGCGCCAAGTCCAGAAAGATAATGACTCGCCTCAACTTGAGTTAATAATTCAACCAATCTCTCACTTTTCATTTTTGTTGTATTTAAATTACTTGAGTATTTTATCTCAATTTGTATATCAAACAAATCAATAAGCATCAAAATAGAAGCCATATTAAATTCTGATAATTTTTTATAGTTATTACTATAAAGTAATTCAATATATGGAAAAATTTCATAAAAGTATTCAGCATTTTTATAATTTTGTTGTAATAAATCTAAATTTTGTTTTTTCCAATTTATATTATCATTTAAATAAATTTGATTTATATTAGTACCATTAGGTGCTTTTTTCACACTAACAGTAAGCCATTTTTCACCATTTTGTGTTTTGATTTTATCTCTATTCATCCAACTTTGACTAGTACCTTTTACATATTGCACATCATCTAAAACAATATATAAATCAGCATATAGTAATCTATGAAAAAATCCTATATATGATAAAAAATCTGGTTGATGGATTACTACTGTTTTTTTCATTAGTTTACTATTTCCTTATATATTTTTTCTACAGCTGTCGTTTTTAAATATAAAAGACCATTTTCACTTAAATCAGCTATGTTTAGTGAAAAAATATTTTTTAATATATCAATATTAATATTTTTATAATAGCCTAAAAACTTACTTGAATTAATACTTTCTAAATACTTTCCATTTTGAATCTCAAATAATTCATTTGCAATAATCAAACAAGGAAGACCTGATGCGTTTGCTTCAAAAGGAGTAATTCCTCCACCTGTAATTGCCAAATCATATTTATTAAATTCTTGCATTAAAGAAGGTATAAAGTTTATTACTTCATAATCTTTTGTTAGTTCCTTTTCTAATTCATTCATATGATTAAAAGAAGGTCCAATATGAATACTTGCTTTTATATTATATTTTTTTAATAATTTTAAAACTTTTATAGTTACACCATAGGTATCACTACCTCCAAATGTAACTAAAATCTTTTCTAACTTTTTTCTTTTTCTTTTAAATAAATCTATTTCATTATTTAAAATTAAATATTTCGTACCTTTAAGTATTTTTTCACCTTGAAGATTATCTTTATTAAAAAAAAGACCAAAATAATATTAATATTACAAAATCTTTGCACCATCTCCTAAATCGT
>LLEK01000163.1_pt1 | contig 12029 bp, 14 predicted proteins | sample 595821 | NCBI WGS metagenome assembly LLEK01 (sample SAMN02919311, study PRJNA255460) | bioreactor metagenome | biome: chemostat; feature: culture 2011_25.1; material: sediment; isolation source: day79 25degC chemostat 2011 inoculated with Wadden Sea sediment taken from... | place: Germany: Bremen ...
ATATTTGATAAGTCTTTATCCATTAAGTTTAACTCTACAGGACTTCCAGCACCTTCACAAACTACACAGTCATATTTTTCATTAAGATAATTAAAACATCTATCTACAGCTGGTTTTAATACATCTAAATCTCTATAGTATTCTCGTACATCTTTATTTTCTACAACTTTACCTTCAACTATAAGTGAAGCACTACTTCCACGTCCTGATTTTAATAGTACTGGATTTAAGTGATAAGAGGTCTCAACTCCTAAAACTTCTGCTTGAAAATATTGAGCAATAGCTATTTCACTTTTATCATCACAAACTTTTGAGTTGTTTGATACATTTTGAGCTTTAAATGGAGCTACACTATAACCTAAATCTTGTAATATTTTTCCTATTACAAATGTTATAGTTGATTTTCCAGCATCTGAAGATGTTCCAAATATACTTATATTTTGCATTTATATCCATACTAATAGTTTTTGTGAGTTTACTATAATATTTATAACTATAAAGTTAGGTATTGTATAATCACAAAAAAATAAAAAAGAAATATTATGACAAACAAAAGTTACATTTGGCCTTTATACAATAGAATATCACACTTTTTAATGATACTGCTTTTTATTATATGCTATATATTAGCTGATTTTGATGATTTATTATCTTATCATGCTATATTTGGATATTTACTTGGTGTAGTTTTTCTATTTAGAATTTTTTGGGGAGTAGTTGGTTCTAAATATTCAAGGTTTATAGATTTTGATTTCAATAAAACAAATCTAAAACAATATTTATTATCTCCATTTGCTAAAACAAAAGAGTATATAGGGCATAACCCAGCATCAAGTTATGCAATCGTTGCTATGATATTATTAACTTTTTTATCTATACTAAGTGGTGCTTTAGCTTATGGAGCAGAAGAAAACTATGGATTATTTGCTACATTAGAAAAAAATGAACTATTTGAAGATATACATGAACTAGTTGTAAATTTATTTATAATAGTTCTTATAGCTCATATTATAGGAGCTTTAGTAGATAAATATATGAAAAAAAATGATGCTATAGATTCTATGATAGATGGATATAAAACTACTTCAGAAGATAATAGTATAAAACTAAATATTTTTCAAAAATTATTTACTATTATCTCTTTAGGGTGTTTTTTATATGCTATATATTATTTAGTATTTATAACTGATAATATTTTTATATACTAGTGCCCTCTACCTAACATCTCTGAAGCTTCCATAACTATCATAAAAGCATCTTTATCTATATCTTTTATGATAGTTTTTAGTTGTGGTAGTTTTTTTACATCAAGAACTAAAAATATAAGCTTTTTATCTCTTTTAGAATAAAGACTTTTACCATCTAAAACTGTACCTTTTACACCTAAGCTATCAGTAATAGCATCACTTAGTTGTTCTGCTTTTAATGAGGTAATATGAATAACCTTAGTACTTAAAGTTCCTGTAAGAACCACATCTATAGTCTTAGCTGTAAAATATATACTAATAATACTCCACAGTGCTTTTTCAATATCATTAAAAACATATATTGAACTAAGAACTATAATAACATCTGTTACTAGTATAATTTGAGCAGGTTTTACATAAGGGCTTTGTAAAACCTTAGCAACTATAGTAAACCCTCCAGCACTAGCTCCTGCTTTGATAATAAGTCCTAAGCCAAGTCCCATAAAGATACCACCAAATATAGAAGCTAAAAGTATATCGTTTGTGATAAGCAAACCACTAAAAAAATATGTAAAAACATCTATAAACAGTGCTATAAAAAATATCACTCCAATAGTTTTTATAGCAAAGGCTTTTCCTAAAGCCTTTGCTCCCCATATAAGAAGAGGTAAATTTATAACAAATACCATCACACCAATAGGAAAACCTGTAATATGATGTAAAAGTATCGCCATACCAGGTGTTCCACCAGTTGTAAAGTTATTTGGTAAGAAAAATAATACTACAGCTAGTCCCATAGATAAAGCCCCAAGAAGTATTAATATATTATTTTTAATTTCGTTTGTAAAGGTTGTATTAGACATGACAAATCCTATAAGTTAAATTTTAAAGTATGTTTTGAAATTTAGGATTGTTAGCTTTCTTGTTGGATAGTTTCTTGGTTTTGAAGTTTTCTTATTGAGTTTATTATCTCTTTTGGTAAGTTATTTACAGTAAGTTTTAGAGTCATTAGTTTTCTCCTTGTAAATATTCTTAAATTTTAGCATATAATTATTTAAGTAAAGAGTATTCCTATATTTAAAAGTAATATTTCTAACAATACTATATGAAACCCAAGGATATCTCCATTTAAAAATCCAAAATGATTTTTTAATCTATTTAATATAAACTTTGTATATATACTTATTGGGAATAGGGTAAGTTTTAAATAACTAGGAGTTGTATATGAATCTTTTAAAGAGTTCATAAAAGTACTTTGTTCATGATATTCTAACTCTAAAGCAAATAAAATAGATATACGACTTAAAACTAAAGCTATAACTATAAATATATATTGTCCCGCATATAACAAATATGCTAAAGCTAAAACTTTTAATAATACAAAAGCAAATGTTCCTACAGCACCAACAGCACCAACTTGTGGCTCTTTCATAATACTATGAGTATCTTTACCACTTAAACTAGCAAAATAACCATCAATAGTATCAGCAACTGCCTCAAGATGTATAAAGCCATATAAAAAAAGATATAAAATAGCACATAAAATAGACTTATAAACTATAGGCATAGGCAAAACTAAAAATAAAGCTATAGTTAAAAAGCAAAGTAACAATCCAACTATTGGTAAACTAAATAATACACCTTTATAAAACTCTTTATCTGCTTCAAACTTATCGAGTTTTACAGGTAAGATACTAAAATAAGATATACCATATTTAATTCCATCAGTTAAACTTTTAGTCATCATTTTATTTTTATACCAATACCTAATTTTACTTCATATACTTCATCACAAATACTAGCAAGCTTTTGCCCTATAATACCACTTAAATCCACATATTTTCTACTAAGTTTATCTAGTGGTATTACACCACTATTTACATCATTTAGTACAAATACTATATTTGCATTGGTTTTAGATATCTTTTCTAGTTGAGATAAAAGCTCTTTTTGTTCATTTTCAATATTATTTAAAAGCCACATAGAGATACAATCTATAAGATATGTATTGTTATCTTTTACAACTTTTGTTAGATCTTTAATCTCTTCTATAGTTATAAAATTACCTTCTCTTTGTTTTTGATGATTTAATACTCTGCTTTTCATCTCACTATCACCATAACTATTATCATAAGTTGCTATGTAATATGGTTTAGTTTTGCAAAGTTCTATTGTTTTTTGTTCTGCTAGTTTTGACTTACCAGATTTTTGTCCACCAAAATATAATATTTTCATATCAAACTAAAAACTCTTCTACTTTTTTAGTGATTTGTTCTTTTGTTAGACCATTTAAATACCCATATACTAAAGCTGTCCCAGCTCCAACACCCTCTTTAGCTTCTCCCTCATCATAAAGCTTTAAAGCAGGATGATCTGATAGTAAAAAATCAAACTCTGTATAGTAACTATTTACATCAAAATCAAGTAATTCTAAAAGTCCTTTTATATCACTATTTTCATCATTTACAACCCATGGAGTTGTACATAAAGCTAGATTTGATGTTTCTATATGTCCATCCATAACTTTTAATATTTTATTTACAACTAAAAGCACACAAGCCATTTGTGTTCCACCTGATAGAAGTATTGGTATTTTATTGTTCAGACCTAAAATAAATCCAGCATTAAATATAAGCATATTATCTGATACTTTTCCAAGTATTGTAAATATATCATCATATTCATCTAATTTATCAAGAGCTTTTTCTATAGTACTATTTCTTATATTATTTGGAGTATTTTTAAAACTACTACTAAACTTATCTTTTGCATCATACCCTAAGGCTAAGGCTGTTGTTGCTGCTGTTGTAGTACCACTTGGTACTGATTCTGCTAGTATTATATATTCACTACTACATTTATAGTTTTGTCCAAACTCTAGACCTTTTTGAAATAAACTTTGAGCATCTATATTTGCACCATCATCTATACTGTTAGATGGTTGTATATCAAAAGTATATTGTTTAAAATATTCAAGTTTAGGTTTTACTCTTAGTCCTAAATCCAATAATTCTATATTTGTATATGGATTTAGTAAATGAACAGCACGTGTTATAAGTGCTGGAGTTGGTACACCTTTTGGTGTTTTTGCCACATCATCTAAACTTCGAACCTCTCCACTACATACAAATTCACTATCAAGAGTAGGAGTTAGGTATATTTTTCCAGGGATTCCAGCTTGTGTGATACCTTCTATATCAGCAGTTGCTGTATTACTAAGACTTAAAATAAAAGTTGCACTTTTACCTCTTAAAAATTCTATAAAATCTATATTTCCCGTAATATTTTTTATCATAAAAATCCCTTTTACTAATTATAAAAATAAGCACACATTATGCCATATACTATTTTACAGTTTCATTTGATATAATTTTACTATCAAAAAAGGTAAAAATGAAAAAACTACTTATAGTATTGTTATACATATTAAACTTAGAAGCAAACAACTACCAATCTCTTTTATTTCATGGTAATTGTATAACTTGTCATTTTGAAAGAAAAGCAGTATCAGCACCATCTATACAAGAGATAAAACTAAGGTATCTAAGTGCCTTTCCTAAAAAAGAAAATTTTGTAGAATATATGTCCACTTGGGTAAAACATCCAAATACCGATACATCTTTAATGAGTGATGCTATAGAAAAGTATGAACTTATGCCAGAGCTTGGTTATGATATGGATACATTAAAACAAATATCTGAGTTTATTTATACCCATGATTTTACAAAAAAAGATCACTAAACACTTAAACTAAAGATACAATCCTACCAAAAGGTACTTGTGCATTTTCATTTGGGCAAACCCAAACTACATCATAACTTGGCTCATCATTTGGAAACTTTCCAAAACTATCTGTAAAGTATAAAAATAGTGTAATATTATCGATATTTTCATCTACATATTTAAAGGTTTCTTCAAAGTTTGTACCACCACCACCTTTTATATTATATTCTATCTCATCACCTGGATAAAGAACATGGTGTTCATGTACTTTTGCATCTGCTATTAGTAAATCTATCTCATAGTTAGTAAAAGTATTCATGATAGATTCTACTTCATTTAAAAACTGTCCTAAAAGCTTACCATCAATAGAACCCGAACTATCTATTACTATAACTAACTTCATCTTTGTACCACTAAGGCTTGGTAAAGCAACACCTTGGCTTAAATATCTTTTATTTGGAGGAAGCAGTTGGTAGTCAAACTTTACAGAGTTTTCTATAATAGTATATAGTTCATCTTCCCAAGATACTTCTGCTACATCTAAAGAGGGTATAAGTATCTCTATACCTAAAGGTAAATCACCTTGAAGTTTAGCTTTATTTATAAGCTGTTGATTCATATCTTCAAAATCTATTGGCTCTTCATCGTATTCGTGAACTTCTGGCATCTTTTCATATTTTATATTTTCTACATCTTTTGGAGAATGTTTTACATCATCTATCTCATCTTCAAGTATTTTATATATAGCCTCTGCACTTAAAGTATCAAACTTTTCATCATAAAGTAGGGCATCTGGCATTTTTAAACCATTGTTTACAAGTAAACAATTTATAGCATACTCTTGTGCCATAGTCCAAAGCCACTCAAGTCGTCCCTCTTTTCTATTTGTATAACCTAAAGCTTGATGCATAGCTGAATTTGTAAGTAAAAAACTTAGCTCTTCATCATCTAAACACTCTATATAATCATCGTTATATTCAAAATTTTCAGGGGTACTTACAAAGGTTTGTATATCTTCATTTAGTTTTGGTTTTTGCATAGCAGATATTGAACCAAAGTAGGGCTGTTCTATTAGTAAGTTAGCCTTTACTTGTTTGATTCTTTGTTCAATAATTGTTTGATTTGAATTCATAAAAGTATTATAACCATTTGATTATCTTACACACCTTACAAAATTATACCCTCTTACAACATCCCCTTGAGGACCACGAATAAGGGTATCTTCTCCATTTTTATTTGCAACTGTTTTATAAGCTCTATCAAATCTTTGATTCATATTTTTAGGGTCACTTCTTTGAGCTCCTGCTCCATGTACATCTAACCAATTTCTATGAAAGTAACCTAAGCTTCTTCCAAAATTTATATATACGCCATTTGAATTATTTCTCATGTTCTTATGGGTTGTATTACTCCAATATCCCCCAAAGTCTCTATCTCCTGCTTCATTGATAATAGAAGTTGAATTAAATATATCATCTATAGCAGCACTAGAAGTAGTATCGGGAGATTTACTATAATCAACTATACTATGTAACTCTTTTGCATTTGGAACTCTCCAATTGTCACTATCACCTAAAGATAAGTTTTGACAATATTTTATACTACTTTTAAAATCTAAAGCTTTTTTACTATCATCTTTTTGCCAAGTAAGGTTTGTAGCTTTATCACTTATAGTATCATTTTGATTATCTATAAAATTATTCTTTCCATAGTTTTCATTACCTCTTACACATTGAACATAAAACTTTTTAGTTCCTCTTCTTCTATCACTTATAGGGTAGCCTTTTATTCTACCATCTGCAAAATTTACCCCAAACATAGTTTCATTTCCATGCATAGTAGTTGATACATATTTTGTAGATGTTGCCCATTGGGCATCTATAATTCTCTCACCACTACTTGTATCTCCATAGCCTATATGAAATATACTATCATCCATAAAAGGATTAAGAGTGTCTTTATTAAAATGTCTAGGGTTAATATCTTGACCACTAAAGTCCATCAAAGAATATAGAGTTTTAATATCTGGAAGTCTCCAATCTTCATATCCTCCTAAACTTAGATTACTACAATAAGATAAAGCTGTATCTTGACTCATCTTATCTTTTGCATTTATTTTGTTATCATTATTTGTATCAGCACTTTGTTGCCACATTAGATTAGTTATATTATCTAAAACTGTTCCGTTAGTATTTTTTGTATAGTTTGGTATATTTTTATGAAATTCTCCATCTTGACCACTACTTTTACAAGATATTTCATAACCAGAGTTATCAAAACATTGCTTTTGATTAGTATCTACAACATTATAAAGCCCTGTAGTATTTGTAGTTGATATATTTTGAATATTATTTGCACTACAAGTAGTAAGACCATATATACAAAGAATAGATAGATTAGTTATTAGTATTTTTGATTTTAGATATTTCATAAAAAACTCCTAGTTTATATTTATACAATAATTTTATATAAAAAAAGAAAATGAAAAGTAAATAAAAACTTTAACTCAATAAAAACCTATGAGCATCAACCCACTCTTTCCAAGCGGGACTAGATTCTACATCTATACCATCTTTTTGCATATCTCGTATAAGCATTACAGTAAATTCTCCATCAAGTTTAAGTGAAAAGTTTAGTACATTTGTAAGATTTTGTGTAGAAAAGTTATCTTTTAGAGCATAAACTATACCTATATTCATAGCATATAAGGCTGAATTTTTTGTAGGTATTTGTACATCAACTCCTGATATAATATCATCTATATTTGGTAACTCATCCATAACTTTACAATAATTTAAAAACTCTTGTGCAGTTTCAGATCCTATAGCTCCACCTATAACATTTTCTAAAAGCTTTACATCTACTTTTGATTTTAAAATATCATCAACAAACTTCCAACTTCTTGGCGTTGCAAAAGACTTACTAGTACTTTTAGGGTCAAACATAAACAAATCACTTGGTTTATAACTTAAATATGAGATAATTCTTTTATCTATCCTTGTATCAAATGCCCATATCTTCCAAGAATCAAAATCAAGATCAAAATTAAGATGTACAAATCTATTTGCAAGTGGTGTAGGCATACGATATGTTACACCTCTATCGTTTTCATAATTTCCAGCTGCAATAATAGAATAGTTTTTAGGTAAAGTATATTCACCTATTTTTCTATCTAATATCAACTGATAAGCAGCTGCTTGTATAGTAGGGGGAGCAGAGTTTATCTCATCTAAAAATAATATTCCAAAATCATCACTATTTGTATCTGGTAAAAACTCAGGTTTTGCCCATACAGCTTTTTTTGTTTCATTTTCAAAAAAAGGGATACCTCTTAAATCTGTAGGATCAAGTAGTGAGAGACGAAGATCGATAAACTTCATATTTTTTTGAGTAGCTATTTGTGCTACAAGAGAAGACTTACCAACCCCTGGACTTCCCCATATAAAAGTGGGTATTTGTGAATCTACAAGTGGGATAAGGGCTTCTTTTAAGTCTATTGCTATCATATATTTTCCATAATATTATTTACTGGGATTTTAGCACAGATGATTTAAAAAGCTATTAAGTGGATAAATTATATTATGTTTTGAAATTTATATTATATAAATAATAAAAGGAATTCAATGACTAAAATATCAAACTATATTACAATAACTTTTGTAATGATTTTCTTTTGGGGATGTACTCCAATTAGCCCTAGTGTATATTATGGAGAACATAAAAAGCCAAATACAGTTGGATTATTATATAAACAATCACTTACTAAAGTAAGTGATAAATATAAGAATCAAGTTTTAACAAATATAATTAAACTAGAAGATAAAAATGAAAATCTAATTGAACTTGATCAGAGAACTGATTTAAAACCTGGAAATTATACTGTTTATATTGATTGGAAAAATATTTTAGAAGAAGATGCAAGTGCTTTTATTCAAGTTCTTGCTTTTGCAGTAGATCCTTATGCTATTCGTGCAACAGTTATTAAATCAGAAGAACCATATGAAATTAACTTTATTGTAAAAGAAGGAATGACCTATCTTGTAGAAGTTGAATCAACTTTAAAGTTTAAACAAAACCCACCTAAAAAACTATGTATAATAGAAGAAAAACATAATGCAATTGGAGCAGAAAGCCCAACATTAAATCCAACAATTAGATACCCATCTAGTAATGCAAAAATAGTTGCTTGTAGTAAATAATTATATTTTAAAAAGAAAGAGTAATGACTACAAGTACAGAGAAAATCGAAGAAAATAAAGATAATAAAACAAAAGAAACCTTAGCAAGTTACAAAGCTATATGGTTAAATAGTTAAAAGTAACTTAAAAAATAAATTCTATAAGTTTATGTGACCTATAATGTGACTTCTAGATGATAAGATTAGTTAAATAGCTTTAAAAAGGAGCACAAAATGGTAAGTAGAAAAATAAACTTCGATATATTAAGATTATTGACTTTTGATTTGGCTTTTCAAGTATCTCAACAAACAGTTAGTATAATTGAAAGATTTGGTAAGTTTGTAAAAGTAGCAGATCCGGGAATTAATCTTAAAATTCCATTTATAGATCAAATAGTTACAACTCAATCATTAAGAATCCAACAACTAGATGTAAGAGTTTCAACAAAAACAAAAGATAATGTTTTTGTTGATGTTGTTGTTTCTGCTCAATATAGAATCTTAAATGATAAAGCTCAAATATATAAATCATATTATGAACTAGAAGATGTTCAAGAACAAATCAATAGTTATTTATTTGATGTAGTAAGAGCAGAAGTTCCAAAAATGAAACTTGATGAAGTATTTGAGAAAAAAGATGAAATAGCAAATGCTATTAAATTAGAACTAAGTGAAGCGATAGATGGCTTTGGTTATGAGATTGTAAAAACTCTTGTAACAGATATAGAAGTAGACAATAGAATCATAGAAGCTATGAATGAAATAGTAGCAAGTGAAAGAGAAAAGTTTGCAGCTATAGAAAAAGCTGAAGCTGAGAAAATACTTATGGTTAAAAAAGCTGAAGCAGAGGCAGAAAGTAAAAAACTTCAAGGTCAAGGTATAGCAGATCAAAGAATAGCAATAATCAATGGTTTCAAAGAGAGTATTGGTACGATGCAAGAGATAGAAGGTGTTAAATCAAATGAAATATTAAACCTAATACTTATAACTCAATATTTTGATACACTAAAAGAAGTAGCTGCATCAGAGTCAAATACTATAATGATGCCAAATAGTCCATCAGGATTTAATGATATAGCTTCACAAATTAGAGAAGCTATAATAAGTGCAAATGTAGTATCAATGGATAAATAAGTATTATATTAAGTTTTTATGGGAAAAATAATATTACTAAGACATGGTGAAGTTAATATTAAAGAATATAAAAATATTTGGGCAAATGAATTTGAAAAGTGGACTATAGAATATAACAATTCAGATATAAAATCCAACTTTTCATCAAAAGATGAAATAAAAAATATTATAAACCAAACAAATGTTTTAGTTTGTAGTAAACTTAAAAGATCTATTCAATCAGTTGAGATATTTGATAAAACACCATTTGAGATAAATGAACTTTTCAATGAAGCAGAAATCCCTTTTTCAAATTGGAACTTACTAAAACTACAGCCAAAAATTTGGTTAGTATTTTTTAGAGTATTATGGTTCTTTGGATATTCACAAAACTGTGAATCATTCAAAGATACAAAACAAAGAGTAAAAAAAGCTACAAAAAGACTAATAGACTTATCAAAACAAAATAAAAGTGTTATTCTTATAGGTCATGGTATTTTAAATAAACTAATTGCAAAAGAGTTAATTTCACAAAGATGGAATCAAACAAAAAAATCACAAAATAAAAACTGGGATTATGGAATATTTGAATTAATATAATCAACAAAACAAAAAATCATAAAATACCACTATATTATTAATAAAATAGACGATTACTCCACTATTATCCCCAAAAGGTCTCTTAAAATCTCTATTAAGCTTTATTATTTTATTTAGTTAAATTATATTTACTATTTTATTCATATACTTATGTAAATAAAATAGGGCTATTAGGTAGAAACAGTAGATTATAATTCAAAAAAGTCATTTAAAACCTAACAATTTTTTAATATAATAGATAAGAAATAAATTTAAAGTTTATTAGAAGAGGTATCAAAATGAAATCAAGGCTTATCCTTCATTCGATTATTGCATTTTTAATTGGAATTGTTATCACCACTTATGTTAGTTATCTATTTAAAAACTCACTTATTGAATCAGAAAAGAGAAAACTACTTGCTGTAGCTCACTCTTCATCAGCACATATTGAAAACTATTTTGATTGGTTAGAAAATGCTATAAATACTATTTCTGCTTCAGATAAACTACTAGAATCTTTTGAGTCTTTTGAAAAAACATTTAAAGATGTAGAAAAAGAATCTACAATAAATATTTCAGATATAAACTCAAACCTTTTATCTTACTATGCAAATGATTTTGTTCCAAAAATTAGACATGATTTAGTAAATAGTGAACAAACCAAATCTGTTGAACAATATATACCAAAATCACTAAATGGTAAAATACTACAAAATACTTATATTATAAACAATCCATTTAATTTAGGGAAAAAAGATAAATATATAAAAAGTAAAGAATTAAAATCAAAATATAATGATTCACATACAAAATATCAACCATATTTTTTAGAAATACAAAGAAGATATGGTTTTTATGATATTTTTCTTATTGATAAACGTGGAAATATTATATATTCTATAGAAAAAGAGAATGATTTTGCTACAAATTTATTGACAGGAGCTTACTCAGATAGTTATCTTGCTGTTGCTTATAAAAAAGCGATAAAAACAAGTACAAGACAATTGACTTTTGAAGATTTTAAACCTTATGAACCTAGTCTTAATCAACCTGCCGCATTTATCACAATACCATTGATAAAAAACGAACAAACTATTGGTGTTCTTGCTGTACAAGTTCCTACACATAAAATAGATGAAGTTATGAGTTTTAAAAATAGATGGGAAGAATCTGGCTTAGGATATTCAGGAGAGGCATATTTAGTTGGAAAAGATTTTCTAATGAGAAGTAATAGTAGATTTGTAGAGTCA